>CEOW01079271.1_pt1 | contig 10906 bp, 7 predicted proteins | sample 530621 | NCBI WGS metagenome assembly CEOW01 (sample SAMEA2620734, study PRJEB7988) | marine metagenome | isolation source: saline water (ENVO:00002010), including | reverse complement strand
GCCATTCCTTGTCCTGTTTCTTGCAAAAATATATTTGCCCCGATTAATGCCTCTCCTGATGAGGAGTCAGAAATAAATCCTGAAATAATGGAATTTTGGGCATTCAAAACCACAAAAATTGTCAAGAAAAGATTCAAAATAGTTTTCATTATGCTAACCCGCTAAATAAGATAAATTTTGTGAATTAAATGGAATAAGATCTATATTATACTTTTTGATTATTTTTTCTGAGTTACAGACACTTCCTTTTATTAAATCTTTAAGTTGATCTCTCGTTACTGGAAATTTTTTCCACCAATCTAGGAATCGAGCAGCGGTTAAAACGACCGCCACTGGAGCAGGCACCATAATTACTTTTTTGTTACTAGCTTTAGCGATAGTTTTTATAATTTCATCCCAAGTAAAATCTTCATTCCCTCCTAGTTCAATTGTTTGACCGATTGAATCCTTGTCTTCTAGTATTTTCAAGATAATCTCAGCAACATTTTTTACATGAATCATTGAAAAGCTAAATTCTCCTGATCCAAAAGGAACTAGGCCCTCATGAAATGATGGGGCAGGAAAGGGTAATGCTGATGGAAATCCTGGAACAAGTTCTAACATATCTTCTTTTAAAGCTTTACAAAACTCAGGTCTATTTTGTCCTCTCGGATCTCCAAATAATGAAGACGGTCTAATAATCGTCCAATCCAAATTTGTGTTTTTTAATGACTGTTCAGATAAATGTTTTGCTTTCTGGTAATTTGAAGCATCAGGATCTGCATTAGCACCCAGAGCACTCATCAACAAGAATCTTTTTATGCCCATTTCAGAGCAAATTTTAGCGAAGAGTTCGGACCCTCTAAATTGTAATTTATCATTAGTTATGCCCTCTTTTGGAAATTCTCGAATGACAGCAACTAGGTAAATTGCAGCATCTGAACCTTCCAGTAAAGTTTTTAATGATTGTTCATCAAAGGCATCACCATTTACCATTTCACATTTTTTAGGATCAATTACTTTTGATTCACTACCTTCCCTCACTAATATTTTGGGCGTATGATTTTTTTTAATTAATTCATCACAAACATAAGAACCAACGTATCCGGTTCCTCCTACTATTGCAACTTTCATAAATTCACCTTTTCAGTTTTCAAAATATATTTTTCTAAAATAAGATATCCAACAGGAACTATAAATAACGTGATTGCGGTCGCAAAAATTACACCAAAACTTAAAGAAACAGCCATTGGAATTAAAAATTTTGCTTGAGCACTTTTTTCTAATAATAATGGGATTAAACCCACAAAGGTTGTTAAAGATGTTAAAAATATTGGCCTAAATCTTCTTGGCCCTGCTTCCAGAACAGCATTTTTTATACTGTTTCCCTCTCTTCTATATCGATTTATAAAGTCAACCATAACTAAGCTGTCATTTACTACTACTCCTGTCAAAGCTACTACTCCCATTAATGATAATACCGAAAAATTTATTCCCATAAATAGATGCCCTAGCATGGCTCCAGTTAAACCGAAAGGAATTGAAGACATAACTACTAAAGGTTGAAAGTATGATTTAAATGGTATTGCAAGAAGCATATAAACTACTACCATTGCTAAGAGAAAATTTTTACCTATTGATTTCAAATTTTGTCCTTGCTCTTGCTGTTCACCTTCTAAACTGTATGAAATTGAACTGTATTTTTTCAAAAGCTTTGGAAGAGTAGATGCGGTCATAGCTGCAATTACTTCATTCCCGGTAGTAACCGTTAAATCTACATCGGCGGTAACATTTATCGCTCTTTTTCTATCTTTCCGCTGAATTGAGGATAATCCTTCACCTATCTCTAATTTTGCGATTTGCCTGACAGGGATTGTGGAACCATTTGGTGTTTTTATCATCATATTTTCTAAATTAGAAATTGAACGTCTTTCATCTTTTGGGTACCTTAACATCACCTTTACCTCATCCCTTCCTCTTTGGATGCTTTGAACTTCCAAACCATAAAATGCTTGTTGGACTTGACTTCCTAACATCATGGTACTCACTCCGTAGTTTTCGGCGGAAGGAAGAAGCTTTATACTAATTTCCTCTTTTCCTATATTGAAGTTATCTTTGACATCAAAAACACCCGGAAATTGAACTAGTTCTTTTTTCAACTCTTCCTTTGCTGCTAACAAATCATCCATATATTTGCTCGTGAGCTGAACATTAACAGGTTCTCCAGCTGAAAATAAACTAGAGAAAAATCCAACCTCTTTTACACCGGGAACAGGTGGCATTAATTCTCTCCACCTTCTAACTATCTCCTCAGCACCAATTGATCTATTTTCGCCCGGTATTAGCTCCAATGCCACCTCTGCCAAGTGTGGTCCTCCATATGATGCGTCTAAGTTCCCTGGACCTCTAGAAGTTTTAGTTCTTTGAGGTTGAAATCCTATCGTTGAGAGTCTGTTTTTTATAATAGGTTCACCAGGAAACTCTTTGCTTAGATCACTCTCTAATTTTTTTGCTGCTTCCTCAAGCTTTAGATAACCATCTCGCGTAGTTTCAATAGATGTTCCTGATGGGTATTCGACAGTTCCAATTGCTAAATCTGCTTCAACTGGAGGAAAAAAGGAAAACTTAATAATTCCTCCTCCAATAACTCCAACTGTTAAAATAAAAACTGAAATGGCAATACTAAGAAAGGTAAATGGCTTAGTCACTGCTTTAAGTAAAACAGGTTTATAAAAGTTATCGATGAAATAGAATAGGCCACTTTTGATCCTTGACTGGAATTGATCCCATGAGCCAGAGACAGAATTTATAATAGCAAATTTAGATTTCTTATCAGAACTGTGCGCCAAATGGGCCGGCAAGATGGTTAAACTTTCAAATAAGGACCATACTAAAACAGAAATAGTTATCAAGGGGAAAATTCTCCATATTGCGCCAATTTGACCCTCAACAGCAAGCATTGGGGAGAAAGTAGCCATAGTTGTTAAAACTGCAAAAAAAACTGGTGTAGAAACTTGAGTTGCAGCCTTAACTGCAGCTTCTTTGGGCTCCATCCCTCTCTCTCTAAATAATGCGATATTTTCACCTACAACAACTGCATCATCAACAACAATTCCAAGAACAAGTATAAATGTAAATAAGGACAACATATTGATTGAAAGATCAAGAGGCGACATCAACCAAAATCCTCCCATAAATGATATTGGAATTCCAAGTGAAACCCAGAATGCTAATTTTGGTTTTAAAAATATTGCTAATACAACAACAACTAATAATAAACCTTGATACGCATTCCTTGTCATAGTATCTATTCTTCCCAATAATAACCTTGACTCATCATCAAAAGTTGTTAGACTCACATCTTTTGGAAGACTAAGCCTTTTTTCATTAACATAATCCTTAACTTGTGTTGCTATGGTTATTGCATTTTGTTGACCAACCCGATAGACGGTTATTAGGTTAGATTTTTTACTATTAAATAAAAACTCTAAGTCATAATCAATAGAAAAATCATCCTTAATAGTACTGATTTCACCTAACCTGACAATCGCTCCATTAGGGTCTGATATAATGGGAATAGAGGAAAAAAAGTCTGTGGTGTAGCCTTGACCTTGTGCTCTGATAAGAATTTCGCCATCAGAGTTTTCAATGCTTCCGCTGGGGATATCTACTGATAGGCTTCGGATTGCTCTGGAAATTTGGCCTAAAGTTAGATCATATTTTCTAAGATTGTTTTCACTAATCTCAATTGAAATTTCCTTTTCCTTTTTAGCAACAAAAGAGCTGTAAGTCACCTCAGGTAATGCATCGATCTCATCCTTTATTTCTTCAGTTAAATTTGTCAAGGTTAGTTCATCCATATCACCTCCAACAGCGACCGTTATAGTTGCTTGGATAGCTATAAATTGTTTGACTGTAGGTCTTTCTACCCCTTCAGGAAAGTTGTCAATTGCATCAACTTCTGCCTTGACACGATCTAACATCTCTGTTACATCCTGACCTGGTAGAACTTCAACATTAACACTTCCCACATTTTCTGATGCAGTTGCTGTAATCTTCTTTACACCATCTAAACCTTGCAATCTCTCCTCAATACGAATACATACTGCATTTTCGACATCTGATGGCGTTGCACCAGGATAAACAGCTGTCACATTGATGATATCAACTTCAATATCGGGGAAGACTTCCATTTTCAAGAGAGGAATAGTAGCGATACCAGACAAAATGATAAAAAACATCATTAAGTTTGAAGCAACACTATTATTAACAAACCATCTAATTACCTTTTCCATAAAATTATTTCAACTCTAATGTAACTTTCAGACCACTTACCAATGAAGAGACTCTTGATGTTAGTAGTTTATCACCTAATTCAAAACCTTCCTCAACTAGAGCAAATTCTGATTCGTTCCTAATTACTTCAACTAGGCGCTTTTGCAAAAGCATTTGTTTGTCTACAACCCATACACTTTCGTTTCGGACAGAGGACCTAGGTAAAACAGAAATACCTTCTAAATCGACTCCAGAAATCTTAGCTTGAACAAATTGACCGACAGCTAGTGGAGTGGTATACATTTGCTTATCAAGCTTGTTTATCCTTGCCACAACAGCCATCATTTTAGTCACTGGATCTATTTCTGCCTCTGTGCGGATGACCTTAGCAGCCCATTGATTTTCACCTTGCATTACTGTGACATCTAACTGTTTATCAACATCTATTTTTAAACCATTAAATTCTAAGCCCGTAAATTGAACATCTTGGTCTGCAATGGGTAATCGAATCTCATAGGCACTTGTTGCATAAATATTTCCCATTAAGTTTCCTGGGAAAACGGTGGAGCCTAACTCAATTTTAGTATTTCGAACTCTGCCGTTAAATGGAGCTAGAAAAACGGTTCTCTCTAAATTTCTTTTAGCTTGTTCAAGAGATGCTTTTGCTGCAGCATAAGTCGCTCTAGCTTGAGCCATTTGAGGTTTTCTAAGAGTGAGATCGCTTGCTGAACCTGCGCCCACCCTCATCCATTCTTTCTTCGCAAGCTCGGATTCAGCTTCCTCTCGTTCAAGGTTTACCTTTGCATTTAAAACTTGGGATTCTGCAGCAACTAAAGCAAGTTCATAATCTCTTTCATCGAGCATGATTAGGGTATCGCCCTTATCGAAGCTTGACCCGGCTTCCATTTTACTCGAAAGCCATTTCACCCGAGAATTTAATTCTGATATTATATTCAGTTCAGATTCAGGTTGAACGATGCCCTGAGAACTGATAGATGCTTTTACAGTTTGAGGTATGATCATCATGGTTTTCACATATGGCACCTCTATTATTTTCTCTTCAGGAACTGCAACAGACCTACTTTTAATCAAAACACCTGAAATTAAAATACTAATAACTAAAATAATTAATCCGATATACTTTTTCATACATTACTCTTAATTTTCAATTTGAATTACCTCCAAGTGCTAAGAGCAAAGATAAACGATTATCTATTCTCTGTCTACTTAGTGATAAATACTGAGATTTGATATTATTATATTGTCTTTGAGTGTTTAGAACTGATTCTAAAATAGTAACGCCTTTATCATATCTTTCTTTCGATAAATTATAGGCGTCAAGTGACTGTTTAACTGCTGAATTAATTGAAATTTGCTGCGTAACTAAGGACTCCTCTAATTCAAGCAATTGCTCAACCTCAGAAAATGCATTTAACAAACCATTTAATAAGTCATCCTTAGATTTATCTTTGACCGATTCTTGGAGTTTTGCAGCAGCCCTTAATCGTCCTCCATTGAAAATCGGCGCAGTTAGTGAAAGCCCCACATTCCATATCCCATAATCGTCATTAAATATATCTTCTAATTTTTGAGCAGAGGTTCCTCCAGTGCCATTAAGCATTATTCCAGGAAATAAATTCCTTCTAGCTTGAGCAAGCAACAACTCTTCCGATTCGACTTTTAAAAGTAAACTTTTGATATCAGGCCTTCTGGTGATTAAATCAGCGGGGATGGAACTATTGATATCGGGTATATTTTGCGGCAGGATTTTGCTAATCTCATACTCTCCTTTTGGATATTTCCCAACCAATACTTCTAATCGGCGATTTAAATTGTTCAATTGTAATTTTCTCGTCTCTATTGAGACTTTCGATGTTAGAACAGATGTCTCAGCAAGTCTATAGTCCAAACTTGATTTTAATCCTCTTTCATATCTGTCTTTTACCAGGTCCCTGATTTCAACTAGACTTTGATAAGATTCCTCATTTATTTTCAACTGACCATATGCTTCAATAGCTCGAAAATATAATTGAGTAGCTCTAATTATTGATGAAAAACCTAAATAAGATAGGTCATAGCTAGAAGCTTTATAACTTTTTTTAGCTGCTTTTCTGCCGTTGAGAACTCTACCCCAAATATCCAATTCCCATTGAAGATTCAATCCAAGTCCAGCTGTTCTGTTTTCAAAACTAACGACTTTTCCCTCCTCACCACCAAATAATGCACTACCAGCTTCCCCAAATCCAGTTAAATTTTGAACACTGGTATCAGCTCTAATATTTGCATTGAAGGAAGGAAATATTCCTGCGCTGTTTATTTTTGAGCTCTGATAAGCTATTAATCTATTTTTGGCTATTGACTTTAAATCTGGACTATTTTTCTGAAATTCTGTAATAAATTTTTCTAAATTTTCATCTTTAAACTGTTTCCACCATTCACCCGTTAAAGAGTTATTATAAGGAATTTTTGTATTCCACTCCTCTGGAACATCCAGTTCTATACTATCAATAGAAAACTTTGAAATATTAGCACAACCAGTAGTTAGTACGACAAATAGTATCAAATTATTTAATTTTATTAATCTATTCATTCTCAAGGTTGGATATAATTTTCGATAAAACATTTTTGAAAATTTCAATATCAGATTCAGAGATTCCTTTTGCGACCTCTTCACGAGTTTTATTCATAATTGGAATTGCGTCAGTTAGTAGCTGTTTCCCAGCTGTTGTTAGTATGATTCTCTTTATTCTCTGATCCAATTGATCGGATACTCTAACAACTAGATTCTTTTTTTCTAGGGTATTTACTATCTTTGTAATACTTGTTTTATCTTTTAAGCAGGCATCACTTAACACCTTTTGTGATGCGTTTTTATGATAGCTTATAGGACCCAATACCATCCATTGATCAAGTGAAATATCTAATCCAGCTTCATGTGCATTTTGGACAAAGCGTTTTGTCATCATATTATGGGCTGAGCTAATTAATTTTCCCATATTTAAATTAAAATTCAGTGATTTAATTCTTTCCATTAGTTGAACATACAACTATTTTAGTTGTATGTTCAACTATAAAGTATATTTATTTACAGATTAAATAAATTTAATGTGAGCGTTTTTAGCGATTTATCAAAAGAATAATTATAAATTTTATGATATAACCTTTATTTTTAATAGTTTTCAGATTAAATTTTAATTGAATATTCAACTATAGTATATCTAAGGGAAAAATATAAATGGATACATTTAGTCATGCACTATGGAGTAAAGGTCTATTTGGCTATAGGGGTTACGGCAAACTAGCGATTTTTTTCGGAGCTATGCCAGACCTTGTATCTTTTGGATTATTATTTGCCATTCAAATTTTAGATGGAACCTATGTCCCAGGAGCTCCCAAACTAAACACCATTCCAGATTGGTTATTTTTTAATTATGATGTTTCTCACAGTTATGTAACCGCTTTTTTCTTTCTCTTTATCGCTTATAATTTTAACAAACGTATTGCTTTTGCAATGCTGGGTTGGCCTTTTCATATTTTACTTGACTTCCCATTTCACTCCAAAGAATATTTTCCGACAAAAATCTTTTATCCTTTTACTGAATTTTCTTTTGATGGTATACCATGGACTTCACCGGAAGTGTGGTTCCCAAATATTGCCGGAATTTTAGTTTTATTTGCTTACAGAACAGGTTTTTACAAAAAATACTTTTTAAAAGGGGAATAGGAAAATTTAAATACCCCCATACTGTTTTATGTAATTATCAACATTAAATTTTCTTTTACATCCATTATAATTCATATACCGTATTTTACCAAAGACGGGTCTCTCAAACCATGCTCTATCATGGATCCCTCCTATACTCCATGCAATACCAGTATATCCATTAGGATCTCTTCCATCTAGTTCATATTTATCATTTAGGTTGATTGCAATTTGAAGCGCCTTTTCAGGAGAATCACTCCATTCTAAAATTTTTTTTGCCCAATACATGCGCATAAAACCATGCATTTTACCATGGTATTTCATTTGATTTTGAGCTGCATTCCATAGAGGATCATGTGTTTTAGATTCCTCAAACTCATCACTTGAATATATATATTCTCTTTCGTCACTTCGATGCTCATTTAAAGTCTTTTGCGCCCAAGGATGAAACCCTTCAAAAAAATCATAATTATTTTCATATTCACAAAAATTTTCAGCCAACTCCCTCCTGACAATCATTTCCTCCAAGAAAGCCTCTTTATCAACTTGAAATTGATCAAGTTTTTTGATTTCATAGGCTACCCGCTGTGTTGAAATGTGACCAAAGTGAAAGTGAGGTGACAGATTACTTAGTTTATTAAGATTTGGGTCATTTCTTTTTGAATTATATCCACTAAGATTGCTCTTAAAGGCAACTAATTTGTCAATGGCGGCTTTCTCTCCTGGAAGAACCCAACTGACTGGTTTAACACTTTTATCTATTTCAAGTTCTTCAATTACTTCTTCCCAATTAATCTTACTTGGTTTTGCTTGGCCATATGGATGAAAAATACAATTAGAAGGTTCATCGAGATATTCAGTGAGCAGATTATTAATCTTTTTTCTAATTGTATGCGCTGCGAATTCTTTCTTATCAGATGTTTTCCATACAGGAATAATATTATGCGAATCTGTTTGATAAACTGGGCAATCAACTTTTTTTAATACTCTATTAAGACGTCTTTTATAAATTTTTAAGGGTGAGAAATCTGTAATGAGTGTTCCCGCATTAATCTTATTACAAAGAGTGAGTATTTGATTTAAGACATCACCTTTCAATAAATGGAATTGGATATTATGCATAAAAAGTTTTGACTCAGTTTCCTTTAGCCCCTTAAATAAAAAGTCATATTCTCTTAAAGTTGCTGTTTTTGCCTTGGGATTATATTGAAAACATACATGCAGTGGGACTTTATTTTTTAGAGCAGCTTTTTGAGCAGCAAGTAAGGCCCAGTTATCATTAAACCTTTTATCACGAACCATCCAATATAAAACAGACTTCCCAATAAAAGATCCATTTTTTAAAGTTCTAGTTCTTTTAGAATATGACATTATTTTGGGTCAGGTACAACGTTTGAAAAATTAAACAGATAGATGGTGTGGCAATATAGGTAGTTTTCTTAACCTTTTACCCGTTGCAGAAAAAACTGCATTTGCGATAGCTGGTGCAATAGGAGGTAATCCAGGTTCTCCAACACCACCTGGTTCTTCCTTACTAGGGATAATCGAGACATTAATATTTGGAGCATCATCAAAACGAACAACCGGATAATCATCATAATTACTTTCATTTACTCTTCCATCTCTTACAGTCATTTCACTATGCAAAGTTGCTCCCAATCCGAAGATAATTGAGCCCTGCATTTGAGCCCTAATGGTTAATGGATTTATTGTTTGTCCACAATCAACTACACAATGAACATTATGGACTTTAATGTGGTTATTATCATTTACAGAAATTTCTGCTACTTGAGCAACATGCGAGCCAAAACTATAATGATAAGCAAAACCTTTGTAAAAGTTGTTGTTTGATTCTATTCCCCAGTTGGATTCTTCGGCAGCCTTTTTAATTACTTTATAAGATCTTGAATCTTTATTTAAGTTTTTTAATCTTAATTCAACAGGATCTAAATTAAGTTTGAAAGCTATTTCATCTATAAAGCATTCATTCGCGAATGCATTTTGAGAGTTGAAAACTGCACGCCAAAAACCCAAGGGGATATCTGTTTCAAATGGAATTGCTTTTATCCAAATATTTTCAAAGTTGTAGGGTATGTGAACAGCCCCATCTGTTATCAAATAATTTCGTATTTTATTTTTAACAACACCAATACTTGTGGCCCATTTCAATACCGGCAAATTAGCACCGTATTGGTTTACAGCATTCCCTGTTAACGGATCTGGCGAAATAACTGTATGTTTCCAAGCCTTAATGTTTTTACTATCTAACACAGCGTTCATAAGATGTTTGCTTGCAGGTCTAGCAAATCCATGTTTCATATCATCTTTTCTTGTATAGATTAACTTTACAGGTTTTTTGATTTTATTAGAAATTTCTACTCCATCTTCAATCCAATCATTAAAGGATTTCCTTCCAAAACCACCGCCGAGAAAGGTCATATTTAACTTTATATTTTTTTTTGGAAAACCTGTAACATCAGATGCTCTACTTATCACATTATCAGGGTTTTGAGTTCCAGCCCAAATTTCACAAAATTTATTATCTACATTCACAACACAATTACAAGGTTCCATTGAAGCATGTGTTTGAAAGGGAAGACTATATTCAAGTTCAAGAATATTTTTGCTGTTTTTAAATACTTTTGAAGGATTTCCTTCCTTTCTTACCCTTGCTGATTTTTTACTTTTTAACTTTTCAAGTTCTTTTTCGTAAACAATACTATCCGCATTAATAGGTTCGCTTTTTTTGACCCATTCAATTTTCAACTTTTTTCTAGCTTTTGTTATGGCCCAGGTATTTTTTCCAACGATTGCTAATCCTGATGAAATTCTAAAAATATCAATAATTCCCGGCTCATTTTTAATATCGAAATGATTTGATCCAGTATATTCTGAACCGAAATACCTAGGTTTTTCAACCATGGCATAAACCATATCATTAAGATTTTT
>CEOW01005466.1_pt1 | contig 10916 bp, 10 predicted proteins | sample 530621 | NCBI WGS metagenome assembly CEOW01 (sample SAMEA2620734, study PRJEB7988) | marine metagenome | isolation source: saline water (ENVO:00002010), including | reverse complement strand
TCAATCACATGATAGCAATCTGAGGAGATTATTCCGGAACTGTCTATAGAGTTGTTAGAGGATTGGCCCTCCTCGCACTCATATCCGTGGATGCCTCCATCTGCGGATGTCCACATTGCATCCAATGGGCCCCACGAGTAGTAGGTCAGCCATACTATCAGAAGAAATGGCAGTACGGTCCAAGCTACTTCCAGACGCATGTCGTCGTTGTGCTTGGGGAAAACTCCGATTTTGATCTCATCAACGTTTGGCAGTTTTTCTCCATCCTTGGAAGTGAACCAGAAGGAGTGATGGAAAAGCCATCCGAAGGCAAAACCTCCTACAATTAGGGACCAGAAAATATAGTGCTCCCACAGGCCTGCGAAGATTGGAGTCATCACTGACATGGTTGTCTCTGTATGTTCGGGCGAAACACCTCTCATAAGGGTCGCGGGTAGGTCTTCTGCCACGGGCCTCGACATTTAGTTAAAAATACTAGAAGAGATGGCACGAAACTACCCTCCAACCATTGCAGGTGTTTCGAGATGACTGGAACCCCCTCATTACCAGATTGGGGCGAAAAGAGAGACAACATCACGGGAAATTCAGATAGACTAGCTCGATTCGAGAAGGCCGCAAAGGCACTAGCAAGATGCATTATCAGGAACAGAGGGCATAGTCAACATGGAGGCGGAATTCCAGTGCTTGTCGAGGGAACAAGGGACGAACGCACTCTCAGGACTCTCGGATTCATCGGTCCTATAGAGAAGGTGAACAGGGGATGGGACAGGCCGAGGCTCATCGCCTACCTGCATTCCGAATACTGCTCGCGACCAACTCCCGACAAATCCCCCTCGGTCATTCTGCTGATGGACTGGGACCGGACCGGAGGTAGGATTCAAGCATCGATCAGGGAGCGGCTCATGGCCATGGATTGCCCAGTAGACGAGGACCTTAGAAACGTACTAATGAGAGCCATGAAACCAGAGGGGAGGACAGTAGAGTCACTCCTGGCTCATGCTCCATCTCTTTGCCCTCTTATTGAACGCATATTGTTGGAGATCGATTGACCATCACTCCGGGACGGAGGGGGGCATCTCCTTGACGGAGTTCAGTACAAGATGGGTGACAGAGCGCTCGATTCCCGACACACTAAGCACGTTCTTGATGAGGTCGTCCAAGTCATCCCTGTCTTTTCCTCTGGCCAGAACCATCGAGTCGTAGTCACCGGTCACGTCATAGACTCCATACACCCTGTTGTCCTTCGCTATTTTCTCCTGGATCTCGATCAGTCTGCCCTTCTCGATCCTCAAACCTATCAAAACGCTGAGCCCCCAACCAGCCTTGTCCGGGTCTAACAGAACAGTGTATCCTCTAATGACCCCTAAGCCCTCCAGCCTTCTCACTCTGTTGCTGACCGTGCCCAGGGCAACCCCTACCTCCTCTGCGATCTTCCTGAGGGAGGTCCTAGCGTCTGCCTCCAGAACCCTGAGTATCCTCTTGTCCACGTCGTCCATGCCTTCACCGGGGCCTTAAGTTCGGATTACACGGCTCATGAACATATTCTATCTTGATTCGCTGGTCAATGGACATTTGACCAGAAATTTCGAATTATTCTTCTTCTCTGGGCACAAATGGCAAACCTCTCATACTTCTCATGACAAATATCTCGGACTGGCTCACCATTGGGGTGACTCTGCTGCCTACCCACACTGCCAGGCAGTAACCGCTAGGCCCTACTAGTATGCGACTCCCCCGATCGGTTTCCACCAGCGATTCTATGTCCGTCCTATGGGGCTCCTTTCCCTGCAGTATGTCATCAATCACAATTTCGTCCACATTAACGAATGGACCTGAGATCTCCCCTCTCAGTCTTCTTGCTGCTCTGGATACTGTTCGGTCCAAGCTACCTTTCCTAAGCCTAGCTGCAATCAACCCTAGGTGAATCACCTTGAGTGGTCTCCATCTTCCACCCGGAATTAACTCCCTGCCGTTCTTTCTAGTTCTGTCACCGTCCCAGATTTTTCTTATTTCGTCCGAAGACCAGAGCAGGCTCTTCCCCCTCGACCACATATTCGAGGGGACGGAACCCCAGATTTCTCTGAGCTCTGTTTCCCGCTTCTCGTCGATAGGCTGAGGAAAAGACTCTGAGTCATCGAATGTCTTCTGAGATGGAAAAGGAATGATTTCCCTACCCAGTTCTTCTTCCTGGACTCTTTCTAGAACGGCCAAGAAGAAACCTCCACCTCCAATCTCATCGTTCCAGACTCTTAGGCAGTCATTCAACTGTGATGATACTGCCTTGTCTTTAGTCGGAAGTAAGTAATCTTCGGGTTTAGACTCTAAATCCAACTCTCCTCTATCGTTCAACAATGGCCAATTTGTCATCCCTGGTCTGGATGGCACTCCTGAGAGCAAGTTCCCACAGGGGATCACTCTCACCTTGCCACTCGCTACGACTCTAGAAACGACCGCTTCGTTCTCGATTGGATCCAGCGAGCAGGTCGAGTAGACGACTCTCCCACCAGGCCTGGTCACTGCAATAGCTCTACTGAGTAGGTCGTACTGCAAAGAGTGGAGTGACCGACCGGATGACGGTCTCCATTTCCCCCAAACATCTGGGTTCTTCCTCGTGGTTCCTGAGCCAGTGCATGGCACATCGACTAGAACTCGATCGAACCCAGAACCTGGGACCTTGGGGATGTGTCTCCCGTCATGATGGACGACAAGCACTGTCTTGGACGCATGCCTGTGGACGTTAGTAACCAGTGTGTTTACCCTGCTACTGATCACTTCGTTAGCGATCACGGCCCCTGAGTCACCAAGATGCTCGCATATCTGAGTTGTCTTAGAACCCGGGGATGCGCACAGGTCGAGGACGATTTGTCCGGGAGTAGGGTCGAGCGCCAGGACAGGAAGCATCGAGACCGCCTCTTGGCGAGTGATTCGACCAGTCTCATGAAGGGCAGCCATCAGGATCTTTACCTCCTCTTTGGCAGAACCCCTTTCGAAGGGCATCTCCCACGCACTTCCGGGTCCTGAGAACCATGGGATTCTATTTGCACCGACACCTGAAAGCCAAGACTCCACCCAGTCCTTCTCTTCACTCATGGGATTTACTCTGAGAGTCTCCGGCAACCTATCGTAGGAACCCTGGAACCACTTCTCCGACCCCTCCCTCCAGTGGGATACTGCCTTGAGAAGAATGCTGTTCTCTGCCTCCTCCCTCCAGTCCGACTCCCTGCTATCCATGACGATGCGCAATTCTCATCATCCATCAATTGCACGTTAGACTCTGGCATTTCCAAACGACTGGATTAATGGGGCATTTGTCATTGACAATACCGACAACGGTTAAACCTCTTTTGGATTGCTCGGGCATTGCGGCTTTTGCCGTAAGGGATGCACATGACACGTTTCGGATACAGAAGGAGGATCTCGAATGAGTCCTCAGAACCAACAAAGACAGATGAGATTGGAACTAAGATGAAGTTAGGAGCCTTAGTCAAGAGAGCGAGGGATTTCGGAGTGGCAACTGGACCATTAAAGCCTATAGAGGCCTTAATGACAGTTGATCAGAAAGAATGGACTTGGCAGGTAGTTGATAGAGACGTCCTCAGTAAGCTGAGTCACAGATTGGTATTCCAGTCAGATGCCGGTCTCAGGAGGGAGATTCTGATGACTGAGGGGCTAGAAACTGCAATGGGCGCAGCATCGATGATTGTGGAGCTTGACGGCGGATGCGTCCTTATTGAGACTCTAGAACCATAGAATTAGACTCTAGTGGCTTTGAAATAGGGACTGTGGGTGCGGTGCGCTATGGCTAAGGAGAAGAAGGGCAGCGGCATTCAGCAGGCTGCAGGACTTATTCGCTACTTCGACGAGGAGTCAGAGGACGCCATACAGATTTCAAAGGGCTCAGTCTACTTTGTGTGCGTAGTTTTCAGTATCATAGTCTACCTTGCCAACGAGCCTACTCCGGACAACAACGTCTGGAAGTGGATGTGGGACACTCTGGGATTCTAGTTTTACAGGAGTTCCCGCTCCATCATTCCCAGTTCCGAATTCGGATCCGCTCTCACTATTGCGCTAGAAGCCCTGCTAAGAGCCCTATCTACTGCGGGGGCGTTCTTGTCCGAAAGCGCCTCCCTGGCTCTTTCTAAATCCTCATCCGCAGAGTCTAGTATCTCATCTCCTGACTCGTCAATTCCTCTCATTCTGTGAATCGAGTCCTGTAGTCTGGAGATATCATCACTCATGCTTTCCCTTGCTGCGGACATTAGCCCCTCCCAGCTGGAGGTGTGCTCCGACATCGTTCCGGACGTGGCTCTCTCGAATGCTCTGACCCGGACCGGCTCCCAGGGATTACGTCCCAGAGACGCAACGATGTCCATCGCGCACCTGGCTCGGGTTTGGAGGGGACCTTCTATGACTATCTCATTCACGAAGCATTTAGCAAACAGTCCAAAACCCCAGTAGTGCCGGCTTGAGATAAACATCCTGACCTCTTCAGTCTCGCATTCTAACACCCACCTTTGTTCGTCGACCCTCGGCATCTCTGTGAACTTCGGGGGGTTGTGGGTCCCTAGGGATCTCAGAGCTGCCCTGGCTACATCTCCCAGATACACCTTACCGAATGACCCCTTGGTCCCGAACTGATGCATTGTACCTCTCTCGTCAAAAGCCATTCTTGGATCGGAATCACTCACTTGTGCGAATAGTACTGAGCGTTGGGGATGGACTCCGACTGGTCCACCCTCGCCGAACCCTTCCTCTCGCATGTCAACCAGAAAAAGCAGGGGCGATTCAACGTTGCGTGTACGGCAATCCCTAAGTCCCTCCCATTCCAGTAACTAGCTATGCCACGTAGGAAGTATGGCAAGCTACAGAAAGTGGTCGAGAGGCCTCCTCCAGACAACTGTAGCAGGTGCAGGGCGGGAAAGCATTGCCCGATAGAGGGGCATCCGGGGTATCAAGAAGGGGCCAGTAGGCAATGGAAGGGACCGGGAGAAGTCTCAAAGCGCAGCAACAAGAAGAATCCTGCAAGAAGGTGAGATTCAAGACTCACATCCCAACCCCGATTCTATGACCAATTCTTCCGTGCCTGACTATTCCGGGCAGAATCTAGGGAGAATAAGATGTGTAGTGGATGTCGGGGAGAACTCAATCGAAATAGACCCCTACGTTGCCGACTTCTTCTTCGAACCAATCTTCCTATCTGGTAGGTTTCCAGATTTGACCTGCAATGCCCAAATATTGGGGCTTGAAGGGGACGAGGAACCTCTGGTGAATGTGGAGATAGTGTCTAAAAGGAGGGGCCAGAGGTACGATGCTCTTAGGATTACCAGCGAAGAGATTTTTTCGAGGCCAAACAAGTTCTCTATAATTTTTGGATTTGATAGTGAGAGGCTGAAGTCTCCACTACAGCTGGAAGCTGAAGTAGAGGTGAGAAACGCAGGAACCCCAATAATTGCTAGAATCTACTCTGGGTTGTCAGAGTCGTTCGAGGGAAACGTGAGCTCGAATCTCTCTGGGGTAAGTTCTACTGTCCAAAAGGAGAGGTCGATGACCTTCTGGGACTGGCCACAAAGCCACGCCAGGCTCGAGGTCAAGGCAGACCAGAGCTGGATCAGTGAGTTTGGAGAGATAGATGTGTTACACAATGGAGGAGATGGAGGGATCGGAGGATCTACGAGGCTCACAGAAGAATTCCAGGAGATTGATTTCAGTGCTGTGAGGCCTCTATTGCTCCCTAGGGACGGCTTCCCAAGGGCCCCGTATCACACATGTGCCTCCATCGTCATCAGAATGGGAAGGGATGGAACAGAGATCCCGGTCGTTAGCCACTTGGTAGACAGCAGACCATCAAAAAGGGGGACTTACGGCAAAATATCTGATTTGGATGATCGCGATGGTTGGCCGTATTTTCTCTGGAGAGGAATGCACTTCAAGGAGCAACCCAAGGACGAGAAATTCCTAATCAAGAAGGGAAGGCTATGGGAGGGCTTCACATATCAGGAATCGGAGATATCCGACACGATAAAGAGGGTACAGCATGATCGCTACACGAGCGTCGTGCCTACCAGAGCATGGTTCTCATACAAGGGAGAGGAGTTCATAGTGAACTGGTTCCATTTGGATGAGTATGGTTGGAAGGTTTACTTTTCTGACTAGAGCTTGGTCGGAATTCTCTCCGATTGCGTTTTTTCCTTTTCTTGACTCTCTTTCTCTCTATATTCATCCGGCTTCGGCTCCGCTGATTGTGGACTCCTCTGGGCCCTGTGGTATATCTCTCTCAATGTCTGATCTCCGATCTCCAGGTACACCCTGGTTGTTGCAATACTCGAATGCCCGAGAAGCCTCTGAATAGTGACAAGGTCCGCCCCCCTCTCAAGTAGACCGGTGGCGAAAGTATGCCTCAGAGTGTGAGGGCTTAGCCTGCTCTTCGGAATGTCTGCGGCGTCTGCCAGCCTGTCCATCATCTTCTGTATAGAGCGAGGGTTGATTCTACGTCCCCTGCTAGATACGAACATGGCCCTAAGTCCCGAATCTTGGCTTTCCCTAATTCTGCTCCCCCTTATTGGCTCCCATGATTCTAGGACATCAACCGAGTTTTTCGTGAATAAGACGGTTCGATCCTTCTCTCCCTTTCCTCCTATCACCAGTGCGGATAGGTCTTCCTTGTCTATGTCGTCGATATCTAGTGCGCAAAGCTCTGACACTCTCAGTCCAGTATCTAGCATCAGAGTCGATACTGGCATCGCCAACGGGTCCTCGGACTCGCTGACTGCTATTCTGAGTCTGTCCAACTCTCTCCGGCCTAGTGTCTTTGGAAGCGATCTACTCCTTGATGGCCTTTGTATCCAGTCCGGGACGACGTGGCCAAGCCATTTCAGTAGGTGAGTCAGAGCTGCTATTTTGGCATTAATCGTAGATGGCTTAAGCTCCCCTAGTCCGTTCATCCAAGCATCCATTCTGCCGTTATTAGGGTCAGCAAATAGGTGGAAGTCCCTTACCGACATTCTTGCAGATTCGTCCCACACTAGAGTCCCATCTCCTGGGAGAGATGTGGTTGAGAACGTCTTAGCAGCTATGTCATATGCCCTGATGGTGTGAGCGCTCTTCTTCTCCGAGCGAAGTTGCTGTAACCAGCATTCGTGCCACTGCAGTTCTGCTATCCTGTGCAATCTTGAGGGTAGCGAGTCGTTAAGGCCGACATCTTCGGAATGGAACCTTCGGCCCAATCTCTCTACCGAGTCAAATAGCGCCTCCTTGCTTCTTGCTTCTTCGTTCAACCCTTCTCGCCTCCAGCCGCGAACGGCGTGTGCATCCCTGTCCCAAAGGACGTTGACAAGGAGGCGTATTGTGACTTGAATGCTTCTCTGAACTATGACGCCTTGGGACGTATTGGGGCAGTTGCAAAAAATAGCCGAGCGGCTCACAGAGCGTACTCGGACTCGTTTTCACCGAAACCGACGGAGAACTTACTATCCTCGGAAATCTCAGAATAACTGGAATAGAGGTCGTTTAGGTGCTCTGCTACCTTTCCTGCCACGTTTACCTTGGTCGCACCCTCTATCCCCTCTAGTCCGGGACTGGAGTTAACTTCCAGCACCAGTGGCCCTCTGTCTGACTCTAGCATATCGACTCCCGCCACCTCGAGTCCAAGGGTTTCTGCGGAAAGGACAGCAATCCTCCTCTGCTCATCCGTCAAATCTACTCCTGTAACTGAACCACCAAGGTGGAAGTTAGAGCGGAACTCGCTCCCATGCGCCTTACGTCGCATCGATGCTACAACCTCTCCACCAACAACCAATGCCCGAATATCGCTGCCATGGGATTCCTTGACGTATTCTTGCACCAAAGGCCTCATACCTCGCTCGAGCATCTGGAACACTAGTTGCCTGGCCTGCTGAGAGGAGCTTACAAGAAATACTCCGGAGCCATGGGTCCCCTCTGTCGACTTAACAACGCACGGCGAACCGCCTACCCTTCTTACTGCGCGATCGGTATCCTCCCACGCCCCAACATGCGCTGTAATCGGAACTGGAACGCGAGCCTCGGCCATCATCTGGCAAGCCACAAGCTTGTCCCTGCTTCTCAGAATGCCATGACTAGAGTTCAGCACTATCACACCAGTTTGCTCGAACTGTCTGACAATCGCCACTCCCCTCCGAGTGATGGAATAACCGATTCTAGGCAGAACAGCCTCGCACTCTACAGGCCAACCCTTGTGGAAGACCCTCCCCCCATCTTCATCCACTACGATAGTTAGCGCAAGAGGATCGATGATGTCTACCATCCATCCTTGCCTCTCAGCCTCTGTAGCCAGCCTTCTGGTGCTGTAGAGCTCGGGGCCCCTAGAGAGTAGTACTAGCCTTGGCTCCATGTCATGCGCCGCCCGAGGGGCCGTCTTCAACTCTTTCCCCCGGGAACTCGCTATTCTATTGTGAGTATGCGTTATGGGACTCACGAAGTCGGAGAGATTGAAAGCCTCAGGGTGGGACTGAGTCACAGAGCATGACCGAAGACGATTCAATTGACAGAGAGTCGCTTACATCGAACACAGTTGCGAAGCTCAGAGAAATCTGCAAGAAGCGAGGACTCCTAGTCTCAGGGAAGAAATCGGAATTAGTAGATAGAATACTTGAGGATGCAGGAGTGGTTGGTTCTGTAGAGGCATCTGAAGACAATGATTGGGACGAAGGAGATGCTCTAGTGATGGATGATGAGCCCGATGATACAAGAGAAAGGGTGGATCGGGTCATTTCTAAGATCCATAGTGTGGTAGAGGCCGAAGTGGTCGACGCAGATATATTGTCTGCAGAATCCAATGAGGCCAAAGAGGAAGAAGCGGTGGTAGTAGTTTCAGAGGACGACCAACCGTCTTTGGTCATCTCCATGCCTTCCATATCTTCATTGGGAGACAGATGGAAGGCTCTAGCAGCGGTGATAGTTGTGGTAATACTTGTCGGGGCTGCAACTACAGTTTTCCTACAACGAAGTTCTGGCTTCGAAGTAGCTAAGCTGAGTTATGGGGATGAGATGAACTTTCAGGTCATTGATTCCAGTATAAACATAGACGGAGAGGAGATGCTCTCTGTTTTCAGGGACTCCACTGGAGGAATTCTAGAACCAGCCTGTGGAGAGGTCTCCATGGATATGGATGGAACTGGTTCTGTCTCAGTGACCGAAGGGCCCAATTCGGGAGCGGTAGAAACTACCGACAGCCTGGGAAGAACCGGTTTCTTAGCAGCCGAGAAGAGAATACGCCTCGACTTGGACGTAGATTTCGAGGGAAGGACATGGAGAGATGACGCGAACACAGAATGCGGGAACATACGATGGGTAATGTCCGGAAATGATCTGAGCATGGAGTCAACCAGCTGGGTAGAGCTGGAGAAGACTGAGGTAAAGAGGACTGACACCTCAATATCGTTCAGCGACGTGGACTCCGTAACAACGAACGCCAGGACCGTGACTTACGACTCGGCGGGACTAGGCGGATTAGGCGCACTCTTGCCTACCCTTTCTTTCCCACTGACCCCCATTGAGCTACACGACTTTTTCGGAGAAGCTGTGATTAAGGAGGGTGCCAGATCCTCGGACCCGGACCTAGGCTGGAATTCCGATTGGAAATGGGAGGTAAAGAAGGAGTTCAGAGATGATACTCATGGCCTAGTGTACCCTGTTTATCTCAACCATGAGGAAATAGGGAGATGCTATGGGCATGCAACAATTCTATTGCATTTGCAAGACGGGAGTCCTTGGCCGGTTAAGCAGGTTGCTGACATAAGACTGGACAAAGCACTCCAGACAAAAGATTGCGACTTCCTAGTCAGCACTCTCTCTGATGAACTTCTACCTGAAGGAACCCTCAGTATCGCCATGACTTATTCGAGTATTTCTTCATCCACTGGAAGCAGTGAAATCGATTGGGAAAGGAACTACCTTGGGAGTCCCAATGATGGAGAGGACAGGCCGGGCACCTCAACAAAGAGGAACTGGGTAGACTCCATGTGGGACGATTCAGAAATCAGACAGTTCGATATGGAAGAGGCAGTATCTTGCCTCAAATCGAAATATCCGAATTCTCAGGCAGCTCTAGCGCTAGAATCGGGAGGATACATCTGGAGGGCCTCCTGGTCAAGGCCTACTTCAGAACCGGAGTGGAACATGTCTTGGGTTGACGAGGATGATGACTCCGGCTGGCTGGTGCTTCAGAGATCATCTGAAGGCTGCGAGATGTCATCAACGGGATCGAATGATAGGGGCGAAGTCACATGGAATAGAGACTCCATACCCAGTACCCAGACCCTTTCTTTGCTGGAAACGAGGATCCTAGACCCTGAGAGATATCCCGACCTTTCTCAATACGTCCAGTCCGGGGAATCATGGAACCTCCAAGCACAGGTTGGCTACCGACTATCTGTCACTGAGGATAACGAGGTTCTAAGCCTCCTTCCCGGCGACTTGGGAGATGGAAAGGTAACCATGACCGCAGTAAGGGAATGGGAACAAGAAGGGCGAGAAAGGTCAGTTGACTTGGCCATGGATTCTGAGACAGGAGAGATGGTCATATGGTGGCTAATCGACAGTCCTAGCGAGTGAGAAAAAACACCATCACAGACACATTGGTGAGCGTCATATTCAACAAATCATTGACTGCCGTTGTCCTAGATGGGTCCAGAGGACAGCGACCAAATCCTTCCGGAAGTCGGGAAGGCTCCTCTAATAATCGATGTCGAATTCTTGGAAGAAGAGGACGAAACGCTTGCCAAACCTCTTGATTCGATTGAGGAGATCAGTTTTCCGAAGCCAAGAAGCGCGATGGAACTCCCTCCATCCCTACCTACTCCTCAAGGGAGGGCTAGAGTAGTGACCGTAATAAATCAGAAGGGAGGGGTGGGTAAAACTACCACAGTAATCAATATCGC
>CEOW01035673.1_pt1 | contig 10955 bp, 11 predicted proteins | sample 530621 | NCBI WGS metagenome assembly CEOW01 (sample SAMEA2620734, study PRJEB7988) | marine metagenome | isolation source: saline water (ENVO:00002010), including | reverse complement strand
GAAAGCTCAATTTCTTCCTTCAGTTTTCGATCTTTTACCTTTTTATTACCTTTGTAATTTATTTCCCCAAGAACAAAATTTTCTTTTACTTTAATAGTTATATAAAGTCCTTCTTCTGTTTCTGCATTAAAGTGAATTTGAACATCTTGGAAAAGGTTTAATTGCCAAAGGCGTTTTATAGCACGAGGGAAATCGGCAGTCGTAATTGTTTGCCCTTCTGTTAATCCAGATGTAAAAATAATGGTTTTTTTTGAAGTTACTTCGTTCCCATCTACTTCAACTTTGGCAATTTTAATTTCTTCATTTTGAGAAAAACCAAGTGAAGAAAGTAGGATACTAATGATTGTTAGGCGTAACACTTTTATCTTTGAATCATTTGTTTAACGTTACCGAAACGACGCTCTCTGGATTGAAAGTCTAATATAGCATCAAAAAGCTGCTTTCTACGAAATTCAGGCCAGAATAGATCCGTCATATATATTTCTGTGTAAGCTATCTGCCAAAGTAAAAAGTTGCTCAATCTATGCTCTCCACTCGTCCTAATCAACAGTTCAGGATCCGACATATTACTTGTATATAATGACTCGCTAATTGCTTTTTTATCAATATTTTCAGGATCAACTTTTCCTTCTTGCACTTTTAAAGCCAAACTTTTTACTGCCCTTACAATTTCTTGATGGCTACCATAATTCAAAGCAAGATTAAGGTTTAATCCTTTATTATCTTTTGTCAACTCAATTCCATCTCGTAATCCATTCGCCGTTTTTATTGGAATTGCATCGAGATCTCCAATAATCGTGAATCTTACACTTTTCTTATGAAGCTCGCTAATTTCTTCTTTTATTGTTTTAAGTAATAAACTCATAAGCGCACTAACCTCTGATGATGGTCTCTTCCAATTTTCAGTAGAAAAGGTATAAAGCGTTAGATGCTTTACGCCAATCTCGCCACAGACTTTGGTTATTTCTTTAACGGAATTAATTCCTTCTTTATGTCCTGCGATACGTGGCAAGGCTCTCGCTCTCGCCCATCTTCCGTTACCATCCATAATTATTGCTATGTGTTGAGGTATGTTTCCTTTGAGGATCTTGTTTGTAATTGATTCTTTCATAGGAAAAAAGCGAGCAAAATTACTCCTAGCCTATTGGCAATACAACCTAGTTAGGTAATATTTGCATCAACTGTAAAACATAAACAGTTTAATAGGATCAATGTTCCCCATTATTTGATTTAATGTTATTAAGAATATTTTCTGCAATCTGACTGTATATTTCCCCAATTTTACCTTGTTCATCATCGAGCGTGACAGGTGTTCCTTTATCAGCAGATAACATAATTTCTTCTGATATAGGAATCTGACCGAGCAATGGAACGCCAAGTCTTTCGCTTTCCTTTTTACCGCCGCCAACCTTAAAAATATCAAATTTAATTTCGAAATTACCATTTTGGTTTTTCTGGATTGACTTACCGTTTATTTCCAATAAGGCTTCTGGTGGATTTACTTTGCCATTAATTACTAAACCGGACATGTTTTCTACTACGCCTAGAACAGGTGTATTAACCTTTCTAAACATGTCTGCACCTTTGCGAACATCTGCTAATGCAATATCCTGAGGCGTTGTGATTATTATCGCTCCAGTCATACGTAATTTTTGTGTTAATGTAAGTTGAATATCACCAGTGCCAGGAGGAAGGTCTAGCAGTAGAATATCAAGATCTCCCCAAGCAACATCCCTAAAAAATTGTTCAGTCATTCTGGATACTAGAGGGCCTCTCCATATGACAGGAGTATCATTACCACTTATGAAACCAAAGCTCATTATTTCCATTCCAAATTTTTTAATCGGGATTAGCTTATTATCCTTGGTCATTTTAGGCTGCTCATTGACACCCAAAAGGATTGGCAAAGATGGTCCATATATATCAAGATCAAGAAGGCCAATTTTACCTCCTTTTTTTGATAAAGCGCATGCAAGGTTGGTTGCAATAGTAGATTTTCCAACACCACCCTTACCACTAGCTATTGCAATAACATGTTTAACATTATCCAGGATAGGTTTCGGAGAGGGTTGCTGTTGAGGCGAGGACGTTACACTCACATCAGTCATTAAAGACACCTCCACTTTAGTAAAGTCATTGGATAATCTTTCTTTGACGCTTTTTATTACCTCTTGCTTTTTTTCTTCGTTTTGCGATGATATACTTAGTTCTAGTTTGACAATATCGTTACTTACGGTAATGTTTTTGACCATCCCGAAAGAAACAATATCTCTATTAAATCCGGGATAGTTAATTTGCTTTAACTTTTCTAATACTTTCTCTTTTTCCATATTTCTTCACAAAATAAAAACGGTCACCAAAAAGTAACCGTTTTATTTTATAATCAAGCTAATTTTTTAGCCTGTATATTCTCTTCCAAACCACTCGTAATTTATTTTAATATACTTATTCCATTCATCTGGAACTTCACTCTCTTCGAAAATTGCTTCAACTGGGCACTCAGGTTCGCAAGCGCCGCAATCAATACACTCTTCAGGATCGATATATAAAGAATCATTTTCTTCTGGTACGAACCCATCTGCTTTTGCTTCAGCACCTGCGCCAGTTTTATCATGTGGGCCATGAATACAATCCACTGGACAAACTTCAACGCAAGCAGTATCACAAGTGCCAACACATGGCTCAGCAATGATGTATGTCATTTTTGTACTCCTTAAAAAGTTTTAGTTTTTGTTCATTATTCCGATACAATTTAAAATTAAAATTTAACTCATTAAAACGGTTTTGAGATTAATTTTGATTTTAAATTATTTCTATTTCGCTAGTATGAAGCATTAAAAGTATTATTTATATCAGCTCATGAGTTATATAATAATTGACCAAGGAACATCATCAACAAAAGCATTTGTCTTTAGCAATAAAGGTGAAATTCTCCACCAAAAGAAAATAAAGTACAAACTAGAAAGACCAAAGCCATTTCATATAGAATGCAACCCTAAAACAATACTCGAGGACATCGTATGTCTTTTTAATGAAATGGTCAGTAAAGAAAAGAGCAAAAATATTCATGGATTAGGATTTGCTTTTCAAAGATCCACTTTTCTCTTTTGGGAAAAGTCAACCTGTTTACCATTAACTCCCGCTATTAGCTGGCAGGACAGCAGGGCCACAGTGATTCTAGATAGATTTAAGAGATATGAGGGAGAAGTATGGGAGATAACAGGAGCTCCATTAAGTGCTCATTTTGGTGGACCTAAGTTTTATTACATGGTTCAAAACAATAAAAATCTTAAGAAAAAAGCTAAAAGTGGAGAAGTTTATTTTGGCCCTTTAAGTGCATTTATTGTCCATGCAATTACTGGAAAAGCTGCAATTGATGAATCCATTGCTGGACGAACACTAATGTATGATCTTCATTCAGGGGAATGGTCTAAATTTACTTTAGATTTATTTGATGTCCCGATTGATTGCCTACCTCCTATTAAGCCAGTCAAATATGAATATGGAAACTTTCTTAACTCAGAAATTCCCTTGTTAGCTGTTATCGGTGATCAACAATCTGCACTTATTGGCCAATCTGGATTAAAAAAGTATACGATTGGTGCTAATTTTGGCACGTCTGCAAGCATTCAATATAATGTTGGGTCCAAGCCAGTTTTCGCTCCAGGTTTGATATCAAGTATCTTGTTTTCAAACCAAAAAAGTAAATACTTCATCTTAGAGGGCACCATTAATGCATGCAATGCTCTTTTCCATCATTTAGAAAAAGTATTAAACATACCACATGAGAAAATGCATTGGGATGTTAGAGCAAAGGGAATAAAAACAGAAGGTATATACGTCCCTGGGTTTAGTGGTATATCTGCTCCATATTGGAAACCTGGTTTTCCAGATATATTCAATGATACTGGTGAAGAGCCCAATCAAATAATTAGAGCAGGAATGGAATCCATAGGCTTTTTATTTAATGATATTCTGAACTGCTTTAGCGAATCTGGCGTGGAATTACCTAAATCTATTAACGCCTCCGGAGGGGCAGCAAGGCCTGTATTATTACAGTTTATATCCAGTTTAACAAATTTAGAGATTTACTATTCAGATTTAAAGGATAGAACAGCCGTAGGTGTATATAAAATACTGAACAATGAGGAATATAGAGATGTAAATGAGCTAAATAATAGGGGGAGAAGGTTTAAACCAGAATGCTTAATCAATAAAAATGAAAAAAAGGAAAAATGGCACAGAACTCTTATTGATTCAAATTTAAAAGAGATTAGTTATTCTGAAATATAAAGCTTTCGATTTTGAAGTTCAGTCATGTTCTTCACTTCTTTTATTTCTTTCACTGCTCCTTTTATCTCACTGTTAAGTTTTTTTAAAATTTTGTCATTTACGGCCATTGAATTACTTAATTGTATGAAATCTTCGTTAGCAACAATAACCTTTTCTCTGGCTGTTTTTGAATCATCAATTAGCACATCTAATTGCGTTTCAATCTGGTCTATTTTTGCCTTTAATGAATCTGACTGTTCATCATTATTTAAAATCTTTTTATTAACCATAAATAATCCTATAAGCACTAAAAGGATATTGAAGGCTAATAATAAAGTGGTCGTAGAAACATTTTCGTTTTTCATAATTTTAACTTTTTATGCTTAAAGTAATTATATAAGGCATTAAATGTTGCCTATTCTTTGACATAAAAATAATTAGTACATACTCATAATACCAAGCATTATTAAGATGAAATAAGGTACAAGATCTGCTGCTCCTAAGTAGTCTTTAGCAATCCTTTGCCCTGCAAATAATATAATTATGGTTATTGCGATGACTACAAAACCATAAAAAATCCATAAAGTACTCCTGTTTACAAATGCATAGTATACTCCGTAGCCTAGCATTAAACTTCCAATTATTTCTAAAAAGGTTAATATAAGTAACATGATTGGAATAATTTTAATTAGTGGTGTATCTGAAAAGTGCGCTTTTAAAAAGTCTAGATTCCCTTTCCTGTCAATAACTTTATCCAGACCGGATTGAAAAAATGCAATGAAAAGAAAGATTGCAATGAATATTTGGCAAAGCTCCATTGGCCCTTTGAAGGGGATACCTAATAGTTCGATTCTATCTCCGTACTTGTCTAAAACAGATTGGGCAGGTAAAATTGTAAAAAATAGCGGGAAAAAGTAGAATCGATTAATAGATTTTTTCATTTTAATGCTCTCCTTTAATCAAATTTTGAATCCTAGTTTTAGTCAAATCACGAATTTCTTCAATTGAAAGATTTTCATACTCCTCTTTTTTAATCGGATTACCAAATCTGGTAGTAATTATTCCAGGCAACAATTTCCAATCATCTTTTCTCTTAGCTTCAAACCCACCAATCAGTGCTATGGGAACGATTGTGATTCCCGTATTTTTAGCAATATGAAATGGCCCTTTTTTAAAAACACCCAATTCTCCATCCAACGTTCTTGTCCCCTCTGGAGCGATTATAAATGAAGTTCCTTTTTTAATTGCATCCTCAACATGATTTAAACTTTTTAGAGCAGATTTTAGCATTTTACGTTTTATCGGTATAGCACCATATTTTTTAATTAATTGCCCCCAAATAGGGTATTTAAAAATCTCTTCAGCTCCGATAGCAGTAATGTAGTGAGGGACAAAAGCACCAACCATAAATTGGTCAAACATTGAAACGTGATTAAAAAGATATAAATACGGCTGCCCTTCCAATGGGGGAGGATGATTTTCTCTGGTTAAAATTTGTCCTGCTAAAAAACAATAGACCCAACATATTGGGCGAACAATAAAGTGATAATATTGTTGAGGAATTATATAAATCAATAAGAAAAGGATGAACAAAGATGGGACGAAAAATAAAAACCAGATTGGCCATAATAAAAGTGATATTAAAGTTTTAAAGATTCCAACCATACTTGTTTAAGAAATTAAATATTTTGTGATTTGCTTTTGGGAACGAATATTGACTTATTTGATTTTTTTTTATCCAATTTGAATTGGTAATTGAAACAATTTTATCATTTTTTTCTTTACAATAATAGCAATGCATTGTTATAGAATAATGACTATATCTATGTTTAACAGATGTGGCTTTTTTTAGAATCCTGGCATTAAGATTGCATTCTTCCTTAAGCTTAGTCAGTAATGCTAATTCTAACGTTTCTCCTTTCTCTACCTTCCCACCTGGAAATTCCCACAATCCACCAAGCATTTTATCCTCACTCCTTTTTTGAATATAAAAGGTATCCCCGCGCCATATAATTGCTGTAACAACATTGAAATGTGGTATTGCACGCGTGACCTTTTTTTGTGGATAATTTATCGGGTTACCGCTTTGATAACCCTTGCAATTTTTAGATAGCGGACACCTAAAACATTTTGGGGATTCAGATTTACAGACCAATGCACCCAGTTCCATTAAGCCCTGATTAAAATCACTAGGATTAACATTTTTCAATGCCATTGAAATTGCCTTGTAAATAATATTACCATTGTACTTGGTCAAATGTTTAAAACCATACAACCTCGCCATTACTCTTTTTACATTACCATCTATTGCAGGAACTGGAATACCATAAGATATAGATAAAACAGCTCCAGCAGTATAGTCACCAACTCCAGGCAGGCCTTTAAAAGAGTCATATTTAGAGGGTACTATTCCCTTATACTTCTCGACAATGATTTTTGAGGCTTGGTGAAAGTTTTGGCACCTTCTATAATATCCCAACCCTTCCCACAATTTTAATAGGGAATCAATATGTGTCCTTGCAACAGATTCAATTGTAGGTAGCTTATTAACCCATTTTTCGTAAAATGGTATTACGGTTGTCACTTGTGTTTGCTGCAACATGATTTCAGAAATCCAAATCTTATATGGATCCTTAGTTGATCTAAAAGGGAGTTCTCTTTTATTATGGTTGTACCAATAGATGAGAGCACTAGAATCAATTTTAATTTGCATGTTACAAATTTTACTTGTCGGCTATCAGCTTCAACAAAACCCAATTAAGGGAGGATATTGTATTAGAGATGCCAAGCTTGTCTCCTGGATTTAGGGATTCCTCAACAACTTTGCCAATTAATTCAAATTGCTCCTCTAAATTACTTTGTAAAGAATATCCCTTTTTTGTTAAAAAAACCTGGTTAACGCGTTTATCATATGAACTCGATTCTCTCTTTACCCAACCAGCTTTTTCCATACCAATGACCAAACGAGTTGCAGTACTATTATCTACTCCCATTTTTCTAGCAAGGGCAGACATTTCAAAACCATCAGGTGGTATTACTGAAAGTGCGATTATTTTAGGGAATGAAGCTCTACCAAGATTGACCTCTCTTTTTATTAGAGCTTGTAGATTTACAAAAAGAGAGGTCAATAATTCACCTAGTTGCATATTTGCAAAATACAAATGTTTTTATTACAAAACTAGTCGCTTGGTAAATCTTTTAATAAAGCAATATGATCAATGATTATTTTTTCTGCTATATCAACTCTCTTTTCATTCCCAAGATGACCTATAATGCTCCAATGGTCCATATTTGGTTTTTTTTGCCAATACCACTGCCCTGGGATAAGCAAATCTCCCTTTTCATACTGCATCAGTGGATCAGGGCCATAAATCCCCGTACTCGGTCCATACATTGATATAGTATTGACTACACCATCATTTTCAAACCAGATTGAATCGGTTTTTGATCCATCTGCCCAATAGCCAGATCTTGAACCTAATAATTTTGATCTCGTTTTTATCAGAATTGACGTGTTTTCTACAGGATCATGATTGGGGCCAAACTCTCTCTTTTTGGTTGTGGATGTTACTATGGAGAAATAGTAAACATCTGGAGATGCTTGCAAACGGTTATTCAACTCTCTAGCACCATCTAGGCTTAAATCCCAAGAGCTAATATTTTTAGTTTCCCAAGCGCTATGTTGTTTCATTCTATTTAAATAGTTTGTCCAGGACTCGTTGTTTTTCATCTTAAACCCCCATTGGCTTAGATCAAAATCATAAAACTTTGTTCCAATAACTCCCGCTACTCCTACAAAGTATTGAATAAAAGGAATTGTTTTCGTAACTATTTCTGTTAGGGTTGTTCCATCGTGTGGTGTTGAAATTGAAGTAATACTCTTTATCCATCCGTTATGAATATTTCCTAGTAAATTAGATTGTTCTTTTTGATTTGTAATTTCATCTGTAAAAAACTCTTGAGAAAGCAAATACTGTAACATCCTTGCTGTTTGCCCACCCATACTATGGCCTATAATGTGAATTGGATTGTTTTCATTCCACATCGGGTATAACCCTTCATAGACTTTATTATTTGGCTTTTGTTCAATGTTGTACTTTTTTGAGTGCGATTTCCCATAGTCAACTTGTCCGCCTTTTAATTGGTAATACGCCTCAATTGCCCTATCCCAATTTGACGAAACTGGTCCAACTGAAAGCTCAAAAACGATATTTCCACTATTTCTCATCAAATCAATATAGTCTTTATTACCTCCCCAATAATTATATTCTCCCATTTCACTTTCGCCCCAACCCATGAAACCATGGATTAAGACTATTGGGTAATCATTTTGCGCATGGAGCTGCACACAGAATGAAATAGTAAAAAGGCAAAGTAAAATTTTCATATTGCTATATTAATCTCCAAGCTTTGAGAAAGAGCGCCAGTACCAAACGTATATATACTATAATTAATTAGTATATCTTTTTTCTTATACCCAAAGCCAAAACCACTTGCCCCAATTACTGAACTGAAAATATCTTTTTTTATGTTTTGATTAAATTTTCTGTTTGAAGATCCTAGACGAAATTGAAGATTTTTGTTTATATCAAATTCGCCTCCTATAAATACTGTTAAAACAGAGTTGTCTCCAGATGTTAAGTCAAGGAAAAGACTAAGCGGCAGATGTTTTAATTTTTTAAATCCACTCATGACTAACCTTGGATATAAATCAACAACCAAATCACTAGAACTTGTTGCAAGGTTATGTATAGACATACCCAACTTAAAATTTTCTTCTTCAGCTCTAAATGAAAATCCTGCAGAAAACGAAAATATATTGAAAGTATAGTCTCCATAATTTGAAAGGTAAAAGCTAGATTCTACACCCAACTTAATTGGCAATCTCAATATTCTCTTGCCATAGGAGGCACTAATTTTTGTATCACTTGCACTATATGTGCCTGTGGAAATCAAGCTTTCGTTATACCCTTCAAAAATGCCATAGGAAATATTATTTATTGAGAACTTACCAAAGGTATTATTTTTAAATAAAACTGATATCCCAATATTTTGACTTGTTATATCAGATGGGTATTTAATAATTGAAGCAGAAAATACATTCTCTCCATATACTGAAGGATTAATGTTAGAACTCAATGGCGAAGGTTTTAAATAACCTGCTCCCCCCATGCTTAAACTAGCAGAAGAAGTAAAAACATCCATTCCTGGGAAACTAGTTTCAGAATAAGCACCTGAGATTATAAAAATAAATAGCTTTGGATAGATAATGATCCTGTACAAAAACATAAACTATATTAAACTCAAAGGATCAAAGTGTATGTTGATACGACTTTGTGAATTAGAGTACTTTTTATTGAGACCATGAAAGTTAGTTTTTATAAATGAGTGAAGTTTTTTACCATTTGGATCAATCATCTTTTGGGATTTGAAAATAATTTGAAATCTATAATAGCCTCTCAATTTTTCTATATAACACGGTGCTGGACCTAAGATTTTTAAACCTTCATATTCTTCAATCATTTTCCTTGATATGGTTGAAGCCAATTTGGATACTCTTTTATAATTTTTATCAGCAATCTCTATTTTTGAAAGCCAACTGAATGGCGGATAGTCTAATTCTTCCCGCTCTCTTAGCGCAATTTCATAATATTTATCCATATCTAATTCAGCTGCACACCTTATAACTGGATTATTGGATGAATATGTTTGTATAACCACCTCTCCCGGTTTTTGATGCCTGCCAGATCGACCTGAGGCCTGATAAATTAATTGAAAAACTCTTTCTCCTGATCTGAAGTCTGGCAAATGCAATCCTTGATCTGCGTTGATAATTCCAACGAGAGTTGCATTTGGAAAATCTAAACCCTTTGCTATCATTTGAGTACCCAAGAGAATATCAATTTCCCCATTATTAAAAGCAGCTAAAATTTTAGTAATATTAATTCCGGAATTCGTAGTGTCCATATCTAATCGCTCTATTGATGCTTCTGGAAAAGTTTCTTCAAGCAGTGCCTGTACTTTCTGTGTCCCAGCACCAAAGTAAAGAAAGCTCTTATTGCCGCATTCAAAACAAGAGAGTTTTTCATTTATTTTAGAAAAACCACAAAAATGACAAAGCAGGTTATTTGTTTTCTTGTGATAACTAAATGTAACATTACAGTCTGGGCACATTGCAATCTCGCCGCAATCTTCACATTTTATTGTTGGCGAAAATCCTCTACGGTTTTGCAATAAAATCACCTGCTCTTTCCTGTTGAGTCTTTCTTCAATTTTGTTTTGTAGAAAGCCCGAAATTACTTGTCCAAACTTACCCGTTTCATCTTGCTCTTTTAACATGTCAACAAGATGCACTTTTGGCTGCTTTGCTCCTCCAAAACGATTTGGTAAATGCAAATACTTTAACTTATTTTTTTGGTAGTTATAATAACTTTCTAAGCTAGGAGTCGCACTGGCTAGTAAAATGACTGCCTTATTCAATTTCGCACGCATTAACGCAACATCCCTTGCATGATACCTAGGGGATGGTGAGTCTTGACGAAATGAAGCCTCTTGTTCTTCATCAATCACAACTAGCCCCAAATCTTTTAATGGAGCAAAAATGGCACTTCGAGCACCAATCACGACCCTGAAAGAACCTTTGCATATTTCTTTCCAAGTCCAAGATCTTTGTTGCTGATTCA
>CEOW01109874.1_pt1 | contig 11104 bp, 23 predicted proteins | sample 530621 | NCBI WGS metagenome assembly CEOW01 (sample SAMEA2620734, study PRJEB7988) | marine metagenome | isolation source: saline water (ENVO:00002010), including | reverse complement strand
CAAGATCTACGAGTGTGAATACACGATCTTCTGCACTTCGTATGAACACAGGAAGATTTGTCACGAAAGTTGTTTCCGTGTTTTCTGCAAAATCTTGAATAGCTGTTTTTAGCTCTGCATATGTAAAAGACATTTTATGTTCACTATACTATTGTTATGTTTCCAACCATGCTGCTATGAGTGGTGCATTGATATACCAAAGACGTATCACTAGGCTCATGCGGAACAATAAATTGAGTTAATCCCTGAGTGCTATTAAAATTATCTGTGACACCTGTCGTAAAAGCCGAGCCGCCAGAAGAAGTCCTTATTTGTAGCGGGTGGCCGCTAACATACGAAGAATTATCTATTAGGTATGTATGACCTTTGTAGAAGGTAAAGTTAGGATTGTTACCAGCAGTGGCACCCGGCCCGGAGAACTGATAAGCAGATCCTGTCGCCGCAGTCGTTGTGTATTTAGTTACTGGGCCACTAGTTTCGTCGTTCAATCTAAGCCAGTTGCCACCATGAGCAAAGTAAAGACCACCTGTTGCGTGAACGTGTGCTACAGCCCCATGATATGTTGATGCACTAGGTAAATCGCTAAGAGCAGCATAGTAAAACACTATTTTATTAGCGCCGGAGCTAACGTCTAAAAGACCGTTTGCATCTATAATGTCTGTTAAGACATTGGAACTATTGCCTAACGCTGCATAAATCTCATTGAAGTTATCGTTTATTTTGTCCGCACCAACACGAAGACTATCTCCGGTGCCGTCATTCGCCGTTGTTCCAATTCCTACTGTCTGCTTTGCCATCTAACCCTCGTCAAAAGTCTTGTTTGTTGCGTCGAGTGTAACACTTGTCAAGTCAAACGTCGATGCGGACGTAGATGATGCTATTCCGGGCGCGACAGTTATGTTAACCCCGCCCCCTCTTAAATTACCAACAGATGCTGTGCCAACCGCAGTTATGGTGTATGAATTAGAATCTACAACGGTAATTGAATATCCTGCGGCTCTTTGTAGATTAGAAGAGGTAAACCCGTCAAAAGCATTTACCTTGCGAAAAATAACAACGTCTGATGTGCTGCGGTTATGAGAAGGCTCAAACACAGTTATGACTGAAGATCCAGTCGTTCCTGATTGAAAAGGATTGGGGGTTAGAAGAAGTCTTTGACCTTCTGTCTCAGTCCGTTGATCTGGTCTTGGCTGATACAAAGCTTGCGGGTCAGAACCCGGACGAATAGGTTCTAACTGAGGGTGCTTTGCCTCATATTCATCAGGTCCTACTTTTGAACCGTTCCACTCAGTAACCATTTCAGCCAGACGATACCGAAACCCGGATCTGTCTGAGTAGCCCCAAGCCTTTTTACCTGAAGCATATCGTGCCATCAGTTGACCCTCAGATACTGCATACTAGGTTGAATCTTGAGAGGCACACGATCTTCGTCTTCTGCCGCTGCACGTTGAAACTCTTCTTCATAAATAGACTTCAACAATTGCACACGATCTGGCGCTTTCTTGACTGAAAGGTAGTATGCAAGACCAGCGACCATACAAGGTAAAAACCTGAAAGGTGCATCTCCGGTGTTTACCAGCGTATCAACATCTTCGATACGCTTTACATAATAATACACTAAAGTATCGGTAGAGTTTTCTGGTGTTGCCCACAGTGTAATCTGTGGCGCTATTTGACGATCATAGTAGTACTGACTAGGACGGCCCTGTGTTGTTTTGTTAGGTAAGGCTAGATACTCTGATCTAGACATACGAGTCAATTCAGTATCGACTCCACTACGACGCACAACGACTTCAAGTAAATCTGTAAAGTTAGTGTTAAATGTGTATGTTGCAGTGCCTTGGGTCAAAGCCTGAGTGGCTTGTTTAACAGTCCACAGGTTGAGACCACGATTGGCCCAGTCAGCAAACATTAAGTTCATTGATCTACGCGCTGATTTAGCATCGTAGGCGGTACGAACCTCAAGGCCGCACCGCTCATATGCCTCTTCTATTATCTCGGCTACGTCGAGATCAAAATCTGTAGATCCTGAAGTTGCCATTACTTCATCCTAACTTTACCACCGCGCATCATCTTCTTCATAGGTGACTTCATAGCACCGCCGCCGCGCATCTTTTTCGCTACGACCTTGCCGCCGCGCATCATCTTTTTCATGGGTGACTTCATAGCACCACCACCGCGCATCTTTTTTGCAACGGGTTTATTCTTCTTGTCACCTTTTCTTGTGAATTTTTTAGGTCCACCTTTTGTGGCTTTAATTACAATCGGCATTTTCTCTTACCTTTCTTCTGTCTAGTATTAAATTGATGTAGTCTTCCGTATTGTAGGTCTCATAATACCCTGTTCTTTCAAGTATTCTACTGGCATCATCAAGCTCTGACAATCTTTGTATAAACACCATTGTAAAATCTGTTTGAAAAGCCAGTAACCACAAATCTTTTTTGTTGGCAGCAAACCATTTATTCATGGCTATACAAGCAGCTTCTACTTCTTCGTATGTTTGACTTGGCTCCTCTTCCAAACAGATTATGACAGAGTATTTTTTCTTAAACCTTTTGCATTTTTTAGCTACCGTTTGCCACAGATCATGTCTGCCTTGGCATTCAATAATTTGTAACTTACCCTCTTTCAGTGCCTTTTTTGCAAAAGGACAAGGCGCATATCCTACGTCTGGATCAACTACACTCAAATCGTTGTAAACCCACTCCTCTATGAGTTTACGCATACTAAGCCTTTCTGGTAAAATTTGCTTTTGGCATTTCTATTGCGCCACCCATTTCTTTGCGTGGGCAAACAAGGTTTACTGACTTGCCCTTTCTTGCCTTTATTACGCCTTTGCCTATTAAAATATCTTTTTGTGTAACCTTACCGTCACCACTTAAATCTGGGAATTTTTTCGCCATTACTTTTTCTTCCTTCTAACTGCTTTGACACGTCTTGGCTTACCTGCTGGCTGACCTAGACGTTTCTTCTGCGCTATTCTACTACGCTTTTCAGCGGCTGTCATTTCACTCCCTGTTTTGGGAGTTTTAGAACTAATGCGTTTGGAGGGGCGGCAATATGGAGTACCCCGTTTTTCACCCTTGCGACGCCCACACGGCTTCCCCGTGCGTTGATCCTTCCAGTCTTCTTTGAACCACCTCTTGAGCGCCAACCCACTTTTTGTTTTCCTTACCGCCATGCTTTTCCCAAACTTACAAAACCACCGTAAATAATAAAACAAACAAACCAAAAGTCATTAATATAACAGCGCCGATCAAAACAACTTGCTGCATAGTTTCTTCAAATTCTTTTGCCTCTTGCAGCTTTTTACGACGTTCAGCAGCAGCCTTTTCCTTTGCCTGTTGTATACGTCTTGCTCTTTCATCTACAATACTTTGCCAAGTTCCCGGACCAAATCGTAAATCAACAAGTGTACGCATCTCCTGAACTTTTTCTTGAGCTAGTCTAGCGTCTATTACTTCTTGAGCAACAGTGTTTATCCCAAACTGATCCCCAAGACTAACTCCAGATTTTTTTGCACGTTGCTCCTGTACTTGCTTTTCACCTGTCAATAGATTGTCTATCTGACCCGCTATTGCACCTAGATCCTTGGCTGTATTTATATTCTCCTTTATGAACTTGACAGATTGCTGGACCAAAGCGATCCCTGTCAGCACCTCTGCCACAACCATTTTTCTCTCCCTATCGTGGCTTTAACCTTATACAGCCACTGTCAATATATTGTCGTTGTTTTGTATTTATATGTTCCGCCTTTGGCTTTTTTCTTTTTTCCGCCTGTGCCGTAGTTTGCGGCTCCGACTTTTCTACATTTTGCGATAGCGCCGCTTGCGTACGCCGACGGGAAGACTTTATAACGTCGTTTAACCTTGTGATAGCATGCATCTTTAGGCATTCCTTTGTTTCCTTCTTGGACGTTTTGTTACTTTTCTTTTGTTACTCTGAACGACTCCGCACCCCCTAGCTATATTCGGGTTGTTGGTCGGTCTCTTCCTAGCGAACTTGCGTTTTTGCGGTGGTTTGGATATTTGGTTTGCGAGTGACCCACGCGAGATTGTCATTCTTTTTCTCCATAAAATCTCCCCACAACACAGACAGTATTTTGTGGTTTTCTTCTACCTTAACAGCAATAACTGCTGTCTCTGTTTTTAGCTCGACAACAGTCAGAGCTATCCAACCCAAAAAAGCCAATGCTGCGCCACCAATAAGACTGTTGATGTTTAACATTTCCATCTCCGCCGTGCAGCGCAAATGCGCTTTTTAGGTGTTTTGCTACAATTGATGTTGTGCATCTTCATCTGACCTTTTGAACGGCTACAATATGAAGCACGACGCTTGGCAGCTTTTGACCCCTTCTTTACTTTACCAGTAACAGCGGTCTTGAGCTTTGACCCGGGGTTGGCACGACGATATGCCGCCACGCCAGCCTTGGTCATTCCCGCTCCAGACTCAGTGGAGCGGAAATTCTTTTTGTTGCGCTTTGGCATTTTAGATGGCTTTCTAGCCATTAGCCAAAGAACCCTGTGAGCGAATCAATGTTTGTAAGCGTCACATGACACTCATCATCAAAGATCATGCCGTGATCAGGGATGGTGATTTGATTGTCATCAGATGTATGAAACACCATCGACAACTGAGTAGCACCACCACTGCCGTTTTTAAACACCACCGCAGGTGACCCGCTTGAAGCCGTCTTTACATAGAAAGCTTTTAGCCTAGCTCTACCACCCAGTAGTGTTCCTGTAGCCGTAACTGTTTTCGCCGTAATAGAAGCAGCCATGTCGGTCTCCTATTACTGAACGCTGTTGTTAGCCATCACATAAGTAAGGATGCCCGTAAATGTTCCACCACTAGCAGCGGAAGAACCAACTTTGCCTGTTACGGTAGCGTCAGCGGCAAGACCACCAGCTACAGCTAATGCACCATCAGCGCCTTTTACTGTGCCTTTAGTGTCTGCATCAACTTCATTAAACAAGCCATCATCGTCAGCGGATGTACCAATATCAACTGTTGGGTTTGTTCCGCCAGTTGCGCCGCCAATTGTCATAATTGAAATTGGAATGGCACCAGCGGGTAAAACCAATGTTTGACCAGAGGTTGCAGAAGTTCCAACGCGAACATTCGTTGCAGAGGATTGAGTTGGATCGAAAGAAATCTGCACACTTTGTGTTACAGGGGTAGGGGTGTGAGTGCCCTTGATGCCGCCGCCATACGAGCGGACTACACCTTGAAAGGTAGTATTAGCCATTTAGATCTCCTGTCTTGGCTAGTGTCAACCGCCCTATGCGGTTGTCAGGGATAAGTTATTATACATAAAAAAAGGGCGACTGAATAGCCGCCCTTTGATTTTTATTGTGCCCAATCTTAGGCTCCGGGTGAACCGAAGATACAACGTGGGTCTGAGAAGCCGAAGCTGTAACGCTCACGAGCCTTATAACGCATGTTACCAGTGTCGAAATCTGGGTCCATTGCAGTTGTAAGAGCAGCACGTTCAAAGTGCTTGAGTCCGTTAGGTGCATCGGTCTTGATGAAGAATGCATCTGTGTCGGTCAAATAGTCGTTGACTACATAACCTTCAGGTAACATGCCCATTGACTTGAGCGCATTCACATCGTTGTCGGCTGTACCTACCCGTAGGTTTGATACAAGCAAACGCTCTGCAATAAATTGCAGTTGACGTGGAATGATCAGCTTCACACCGCGAAGCGCGATGATAAGGCCACGCTCATCAACGAAACCAGCGATGCTGATCAGAGCGTCTTCCAAAGAAGTTTCGTTCAAGTCAGCAGCAGTGGATGGCTCGTTAGCGAAAGTGCCACCTGATGTCAGCGGGTGTGACGCATCACAAAGAGCAACACCGTCACCACCAGCAAATGCGCCAGCAGAGAATGCGTTGTTCAAGATTGATGCAGCTTTTACCTGCTTTGTGTGTGCCATAGAACGTGCGAGTGCACGAGTATAGCGAGATGCTAGACGATCATAAAGATTGTCTTCGACAGCTTCTTCAGTGATTGAAAAGGCCATAGCCACTGTCTCGTGGTTGTAACGAGCAGTGTATGCTTCTTGTGCATCGTCGAAAGATACACCTGAACCTTCACCTTTTACTGGAGCCGCGCCGAATCCTGACAACATAACTTCTTCTTCAAACGCCCGATCTGATGTCTCGGTGTCAAAGATTTCAGAATGCTGACCTTCATAGCGATCATATTCCATACCAAAGAGAGCGTTTAGACCCGGCTCTAATTCTTTGGCGAGTTGTGCTCTAGAAATAGCCATTATCTACACTCCCTTATGAAATAGCAGCTTCAGAATCAGACTGAAGCAGCGCGTGATTGTTAAGCATCACAATCATAGGAATACCAGCGGCAGTGTAATCTGCGTTCTCCACGTCATCCAGAATGCCCACAATCTTCAAAGGAAGAGAAGCATTAGATGAATCTAGAGTCGCAACATCAAGCTGTGCGCTAGAAATACCTGTGGTTGTGCTGCCGCTTGCACCACTATTGAATTGAGAGTTCTCAAAAATAGCGGCACGAGCAGTCGCCTCATTGGTAAGCGTAGCATCTGAACAAATAATGAACCGCTGCATCGGATTGTCATACACAAAACCGACAATGTCGAAGTTTGTGTCTGCACCTGAACCGGGCCAAAAATTTGAAAACACTTTCTTGCCTGTAGAGGAAGATACATATTCACAGCCAGCAAAAACACCAACGGGAGCCTCAGTATCTCCGGTAGCAGAACAAATAACGATGCTACCACCGTTATCAGCCTTTACCATTGATCCCTGAAAAATCGCGCTTGCGCTGCTGCCAATGAAGTATGTATTAGTACCTTGAGTAGCTGGTGTGCTACCCGCAGTATTGATCGGCTTGAGGCCGAAGGCAACATTAACATTTGCCATTTCATACTCCTTACCAAGTTACGAGGGCTAGTCTTTGCCCCCAAATGATACACGACTTTGCCTATCATTATGGATAGGCATTGAGGGGTGTTGTTCCCTCATCAGGTTATCGTCAACGGCCTTCATTTGATTGCGGGTCTGCTCCCGGTAATATTCAGTTCTCTCTTCAACCGTTTCCTCTGGAATCCGTGCAAGCATTAAACCGCCTACACCAATGACTCCACTGTATTTACCCTCATCGATAGTTGGAAATTGATCTTCCAGATCCGGGTATTCGTCAGCCCGTACTGGCTCCCAACCTTCCCGAAGTTTTGCTGCTACGTTTGTGCGATCATCTTCTCCACGAATTGATGTGCGGATCCAACGATGCTGGTAACCTGCTGGAGCTTCGGGTGCTGCCAACTTTGATGGTGGTGTCCACGGCTTGCGCCGTGTAGTTTTTGCGCGTGATTTTGATTCGCGTGTAGTTCTATCAGTCATAATTTAGTCCTTTACATACTTTGCATATTCTTCAAGCGGAACATTCAGACGTTTCGCAATTGCAATTTGCGACGGAGTCAATTTGACTGTTCTGCGCTTCTTTGGTGATGACGACTTAGAAGCCGTGGACTCAGCAGAAGCGACTCTGGGTCCTGTATCACGAACCTTTTCCTTAAACTTGTGAGGAAACTCGGCTCGTATTCTACGATCAAGCTCATTATAGTACTCATCGGACGATGGGTCAAATCCTTCATCCTCAATTAACTGCCTATGTAAGCCAAAAGCAGCATATGTCATTGGTTGATCTGATCCAAACCACTCATTTTTAGTCGCCCAAGCCTCTGCTTTGGGGTCCGGTGCAGCTTGTTGCTGTGGCTGTGGTTGTGGAGCGGGTGCTTGTGCTTGTGCTGGAGCAGCCTCTTTTGTCTCTTGTACCGACTTTGACTCTTCCAGCTTTGCTTGATCAAGAGCTAACCTGCTTAAATTTTTCTGTGCCTCAAACATGGCTTCGGCATCGCCATCGTCGTAAGCTTTTTGATACGCCTGCTTGGCGGATTCAATCTGCGACTCGACACGACTACCAAACTCACCTTGATAAGACTTACCTAGATTATCGAGTTTGTTTTTTAATTCTTCGTTTTGTTTTTTAACGGCTTCTGCATATTCTACCGCTGCCTGACGCTGTCGCTCTTCTTCACGATACTTACCTGTAAGAGTTCTAATACGACGTTGCACTGACTCCGAATATTGAGCTAACTCATCTTCGTTATCATTCTTTGGCGCTTCGGCTTCTGTCTCTTCTTGTGACTCGGCCTCTGCTTTTTGCTCATCTACTTCAGGCTCAGCTTCAGCCTCGACCACTTCTATTTCTTCTAATTCTAACTCTTGTTGCTTCTCTGCTACATCAGGCATACTATACTCCGTATGTCTTTATATCATCGGGATCGATGATGGTTGCAATGACTTCGTCATCGTTGATAATACGAACCTCACCACCTTCTATGTTGAAGCGAGATCCAGCGTAGCGTCCTATACACACCCAATCACCTTCCTTACACCACGGCTCACAATCGTCGCCGAACTTGTTAGGATCTTGATAGGCTAACGGACCAACCTTTACGACATAAGCTACGGTTGTCGCACGGGATTCTTTTTCACGAGCGGCATCTGGTATGTACACGCCGCCGTCTGTTTTTTCTTTACCCATATAGGGCATAACAAGAATGCGCCAACCTGTTGGCTGCGGTACTCGTTCTTTTATTGATTTTGATTTTGCAGCTTCTTCGGCTTGTTTTTTTGCACGTTGCTGCTCAAGGATGTAGTCAGGTACTATCAGAGTCTTCGTCATAGTTAGCCTTTTGTAGCAGGGATCTAAGTTCATCAAGAGCAAAGGCAACACCCTGTATTTCGCCAACTCTTGCTTTATAGTCTTCGTAACTACGGGCACTGCCGCTAGTCACCGACACACTAAGCTCTTCTATCCTAGTATTCAAGAGCTTTTGGTACTTTTTCAAAAAATCAAGTACGTCCATTAATATAAGCCAATATTATTTAAAGATGGTACTGGATTGTCCAAAGTAGGCTGTCCTAAAAACTGACCAACTCCTTGGGAAAACACACCTAATAACTGAGGTGCTTCTGGATCATACTTCTGCATAGTGGTTTCTGGTCTTGTTACTACATCAGGCGTGAACTGTGATTTAGCGTCTTCAAATCCCTGTACAGGAGCCTGCTTGGTGACTGATTGTACTTGTGCAGGAGCCGAAGGTTTGCCTGAAAAATAGTCTGATATTGCGTTAGCTGCTGATGCTGCTTTTGCTGCCGCTTGTGTTGGATCGATACCGCCAGTTAAGGCACTAGCAACTTTACCCGCTATAGACTGAGGACCGCGTGGGTTGTTAGGATCAAAACTTTCAAATCCCGGTAGCCCCGGTATACCGTATTCTTGCGTCCCTATTTGAGCAGCCGCCAAACCAACAGGGCCACCAAAAAGACCCATAATACCACGAGCTATCATATCCGGTGTTGATTGCTCGGCATACTGACCCATCACTTTGCCGTACTGAGTCTCAAAACCAGCTTTTTGAACGCCCGGACGTAGCTTGCCTTTCTCAGCAGTCGGAAAAGCTGGGTTGTAACCTATCTGACCGGGAATGTTTTGCGGGTTAGCAAACTTTGAAAATTGATTATTAGCAATTGCTTGACGAGTAGAGAAGGACATTTGATCGGCATAGCTAATATCCTGTGGATCTATTCCGAAAGTACGAGAGAAAAAACCCTGTTTACCGTAAGGATTGTCTGTGGTTATGCCGTTAATAGCATTAAAGGTAGCTTGAGCGTTATCGGCATTTCCAATATTATATCCCTTACCGTGCTCTTGCTGACCAAGCTGATCGTCGTGCATTCCAAAGCCGTAACCACTACTGGAGTCACTAGTAGACCCACTTGAACTGGTTTCACCCGGTCCAATGCCAGCGCCTGTAGGTCCGCCAAAGTCACTGCCGCCTTGATCAGCCATTATCTAACTCCGCTGAACTTCGTGCCTTGAATAGCAATACCACCACCACGAGACATACCCATCGCTTCTAGCTGATCTGGGTCTGCTTCGTCTATTGGTAAGGTGCCGGGATTCTTGGTTACATCACTCTGCATCTTTTCCAACATCTTTTTCTTGGACTTAGGCAGCTTCATCTTTTTTTTCTTCTTGTCTTCAGACATGGTTCCAATCCTTGTGTCTTCGGTGAATATACGCTCTGCATCTTCAAAGCGTTGCATCCTTTTGCGTAGCTCTGGAGAATAGCTGTCTAATATTTCGGACCCGCCGTCTTTACGAGCACGAGCCTTTTTCATCAGCTTATTTGCTTTTGGTCTGCTAATTTTTAGATCATCAGCGAACTGACTTACTCTTGGTCTTGCCATAACACGCTCCTGACCTAGTTATCTCTTCAATTGTCCTATCGCAGCCAATACATCTTATACCATCTTTGTCAAGCGTACAAACACCGATGCATGGACTGTTATTCTTTGTGGTCTTTGTGTTCGTGCCCCATCCAGATTCCGAAGACACCTGTCATTACTCCCATAACTACGCTGACAAAAGCAGACTGTGACGCCGTCGGATCTTCCAAAGCCATAAACCATTCAGCACAGCGCCACGACATCGCAGTACTAACCAACATCATAAATCTAGGTAGAACTTTCCAACGTAGAAACTGTTCTACCGTGATCACTTAGACACACCCTTGAACTTTTCAAAGCTACGCATTCCACCCAAACCGAGCATGCCTAGCAATACAGTCATCAAACTTTCCATATCAAAAGCAGGCATTGGCGGTATCTCGTAGCCCATATAGGCTACAACAAAGTCTGTTGCCGGAAACAAAACAAAGTGCGCCATTAACGCAATGCCACATGTCCAGCCGATAAACGGACGCCAACCCGCCACAAATATACTACGGTGCTGGGCCTCGGCTTTATTCACCTCTAGCTGGCCCATCACCTGCTCATGCATCTGCTTTTCAGCCATCGTGGCAATTTCGTGAGCCAACTTGTTTTTCTGGTCTTTGTCTTCGATAAACTTATCTAGCAGTCCTGTGACCGGACCAATCAATGCTTGCAACATTTCATGCTCCTACATACACAGATCTTCATATTTAGTCGTGTGTTGTCTGTGCTCAGACATGTCACCCACTTTGCACGACCAGAGTTTTTTCAGCCACT
>CEOW01129988.1_pt1 | contig 11106 bp, 8 predicted proteins | sample 530621 | NCBI WGS metagenome assembly CEOW01 (sample SAMEA2620734, study PRJEB7988) | marine metagenome | isolation source: saline water (ENVO:00002010), including | reverse complement strand
CAATTGATCCAAATAGAATCCATCTTTGCTTCTCTTCTTTTATAGCAGACAATTCTGCACGACTAACTGTTTGATTTAAGTTTATAAAAATAAATTTATTCATTTATTTTACCTCCAGACTATGCAGAGCTAATCCTATTGAAATAGCATATTGTGGGGGATTTTCAATAACATTTGAAGAGGAAACTTTTTGAAAAGGGTTTAATATATCAACATCAACGTTTAAATTATCTGCAATAAATTTTTGTAAACCTGGTAACATTGCTGAGCCGCCCGATAAATAAAATTTATTGAAAAATACTTGATTGTTTGATTTAACATAAAATCTCAATGTTTTTCTTATTTCATCAGTTAGATTTGCAAGTATAGACTTTTCTGCAATTTGCAGATTCAATGAATCTGTGGATTCATTTCCTTCTCCATTGTTTTCGGTATTGTTATCAAGACCATTATTGATTTTTAAATTCTCAGCTGTTTCATAATCTGAAGAATTTTTTTCCATTAGATATTTATTAAAATGATACCCTGCTACATTTATTTCTCTTGTGAAAAAAGGAAGTGTCTTTCCGTGTACTACTAAAGTTGAACTTTGATTACCAACATTCAAAATAACATCTGCTCCGTCCTCATTTTGATCATAATTATGATTGAAACAATTTACAAGAGCTATTGGATCTGCATCATAAATATTTGATTTATAACCAGAATCAAGTAGTATTTGATTATGTTGATTGACAGTATTTTTAGTAGTTGCTACAAGAATTATATTTACTTTATCAATTTCATTTGGATCCTGACCCATAATATGATAGTCAATTATAGCTTCAGTTCCATCAAGGGGAATATGTTTTTTTGCTTCAAATTCTAATGATTGTTCAAGTTCTTCTTTGCCCATTTCTAATGTAGTAAGTTGTTGTATAGCAATATTGGATCCTGACATAGATGATATTACATTTTTTAATTTTTTAGGCTGTAAATTAAACTCATTACTTAAATTTTGAATAGCACTAACCCATTGAGCTTTAGTTATATTTTCAGGATCAAATCTATTTAAGTCATCATAAATGTTTTTGATGCCGATATTTTTTAAAGAAACAAGTCCACTGTTTTTTTCTAATTCAACCATTTTTAAATTTGCGTAACCAAAATCTATACCTAAACCCATTTTAATCTCCCGATGTTTGTTTCATACTTTGTAGTGATATATTAATTTCATTTGTACCATTATCATATTCAATTGCAGGATAAAAAGGTGGTGGATCACAAAGTAAATTTTCATCATAATGATAACTTTTATCGTAACCTATTTCACCTGTGTAATATGGTGCATCACTTCTTCTTACATAACCTCTATATTTTTGTACGATACTACCCCATAAATAAATAGTACCTCTTGAATCAGTATTTGTATTATTAGTACCAAAAATACTTATTCCTCTATCATCACCCCAAGGTGGTTGAGATGAACTTTCTGGTGCAAAATCGCCATCATAATCTCCATGATTTGCTGTTACGTTTGTTGTATTTTGAAAATAGTGTGCTACAAATGATTCATTCAGAGCAATTATACCAGCATTTATTGATATGTGTGTTCCAAAGGTACTATTTCGAGCTCCATTAGCCCGAGTATTTGCAATAATTACATTTGCTCCTGAAACTAATCCCATAATATTATCTGTGTATTTAACATCACAATCAGCCTCAGGTTGTTGATTTTGCAAGTTTCCTACATATCCCAATGTCTGTGAATCTTTATTAATGAGATCATTTGTTATCCATATGTTGTTCCATAAAGTATCAATCTCAGCAAGCAATCCTCTACTTGCATGTCTTTTATATGTAGTAAATTCGTCAGTTACAACAGTATATCGACCTTTATAAGTACCATGAACTCTTACTGGACCATCCTTAACATAGATTACTGTGGGTTTATTTAGAAATCGTTCTTCATCAAGCAATAATGATTCATTATCAACATTGCCAAGATTATCTAAGGGTTGAAAATCAAAATGGCTCATTCCATGTTGTCCTCTAACATGATTTAAAAGTGGACTTTCATCACCAGTATGATTTGATCTTGAATGATATGATTTTAATGAATCATTGTAGGCTCTACAGTTCTTAATATTACTTATACAAGCGGACGTAATTTCATCATCATTAGCATCCCAAATACCATCGTTATCATCATCGTAAAAAATTTCTCCATCAGCATTTGGACCAAAATTACCGTCAAGATCTTCCGGTCCAGGAAGCACAAAGTCACTTAGGCCGAGTCCAGGCTTGAGATGTGGAGGCATTAAATACCACCATTGTTTTACTCTAACAGAACCGTTATCTTTAAATTCAATATCTGTCATAACTAAAGTGTCTTTTATACCAGTACCAATTTTTGATCCAGCATCATAAATTAAAGTAGCATTATTTTTTAGAATTTCATAACCAGTGGGTGGTAGTTTGACTGGTGGCACAGTCATTGTATCAACATTTTGAGAACCGCCAAACAATTGACTGAAACTGTAACAGGATCCATTTAAATCTATTTGCGGAATATTTTCTGTAAAAAGTAGTTGAGCTCCATTAAAGTCTGGACAACCCGTAAATGAGGATGTCACAATTTGTGAATTTGATTGAATAACACCTTCTAAAGCATCTCCAGCATAAAAATTAACTGATCTTCTAACTGGAGGGCTACCAGGATCAAATGTAAATGGTGCACCACCAGCTTTTTCTGAATCTGTTAGATACATATATTTTCCTAATGTTTCAGGTTGACCTTTGAGTGTTACTTCTCTTGAAACTGTAAGGATATTACCAAAATTTTTGTAGGAGTATACCCCTGTTACAGTAGCATTTCTATCACCATCATCGCTAAACCATACTTGATGATCTTCATAATTACCAAAATACTTATTTTCATATTTTTCAGAATTTACAAGACTTCCATCAAGAGTAGTATCTTGAGTTAGAGTAGCACTATACAAAACAGGTAGTGCGCTTTCAGCAATACCTGTTTCAGCATTGTACAAAGCTTGAGTAACTGCAATTCTGTACTTCAAATTTAAATTTTTATTATTAATCCATAAAAAATAGGACAATACTAGTCCAGTACTTACTCCAATAAATATAATTGATATTGGCAATGCAAAACCTTTTTTTATATCAGGAATAATCATTCTATATTGACCTCAAATACATATTTTGAGAGAAAACTCTGTCATTAAAATTCATTCTTTTAATGATTCTTTGATCATCATTTGATAAGAGTTTAACTGAAACATCAAAATTAATTTCAAAATAATTTGTTCTTAATATATTATTTCCAGTGTCAGAAAATCCAAGAACTTGATTTGCACTTCTTCCAGTACATTTTGGCGTAAAATTGAATATAACTTCATATTTATCATTATCAAATAGATTGAATCCTGATGATAGTATTGGTTCATCATTATAAGTCATTCCATATTGATTATTTTCTCTATAACTTTCGTAGTTCCATACAACTGAATTGTTTTCTACGCTTTTATTGTAGATGTCAATTTGCCAACTACCAAATAATGATTTGATGTTAACACTATCTGCATCTTTGACGTCTGAAGTTATCATATCCATAACATTGGTTGAATAGTGTTTTATATCTTCAAATAAAGCATCTCTTTCAATATTTTTAGTAACATTTGCAGTAATGTTCATTAATCCAATGAAAATTGAAGATGCAATTATTAATGTTGTAACCATCTCAATTAAGGTGAATCCTGGATGTGATTTAAATTTCATCAGTATATTATTTGCGTTACGTAAAAATAAAGAGTGTCTTTATTGCTATAAGCATCTTCCCATCTTATTTCAGTAGTCAAATCAGCTCTTTTAGCACTAGAAACTCCAGTTTGAGCTATTTTTATATCGTAGCAAGCTTCAGCTTCAACAATACAATTATCATCTATATCTTTATCCAAACAGTAGAAATCATTATGAAGATTATTGTTAGAATAATTAATACAATTGGTTGTTATTGAGGGAATTTCATTAGAGGCTATTCTACCTTTCCAAAAATCAGTATATCCTTTTAAGGTATCAAACGCTTGTTCTTTGATCCTTAGTTTATAAAGAGCAGTTTTAGCGTTAACCATACCCGTTAAGATAAAGCTAGCGACAACGCCTGTTATAAGAATGGCAGTTAAAAGCTCGACGTAGGTGAAGCCTGATTTTAGATTTACAAACACCTTTTTAAAAGATTCCTTTTTCAAACAATTCTTTATTTTCAGCTATTTCCAAAGCTGCAGTTCTTTCAATCATACCCATACTTAACAATCTTTGTAGATCTTGATCTAAACTTTGCATACCTTCTTGACCGCCAGCTTGAATTACAGATGGAATTTGATAGATTTTGTCTTCTCTAATTAAATTCTTAATTGCAGAATTAGCTACCATGATTTCTCCAGCAGGAACTCGACCTTTTTTATTTTTAATTGGTAAAAGTTTTTGAGCTATTACAGCAATCAAACTTTCTGATAGCATTGATCGAATTTGGTCTTTTTGACCAGCAGGAAAAACATCAATAATTCTATCTATCGTTTTTACAGCTGATGATGTATGCAATGTTGATAAAACTAAATGTCCCGTTTCAGCAGCAGTTAGAGCTAATTGTATAGTTTCTAAATCACGCATCTCTCCAACTAATATTACATCTGGATCTTCTCTTAACGCTGATTTAAGAGCATTTGCAAAACTATGGGTTGATTGACCGAGTTCACGTTGATTGATTAGAGAATTTTTAGAAGAGTGATAGTACTCTACTGGATCCTCAACTGTTATTATGTGGGCATTTTTTTGTTCGTTCACATTATCAAGCATTGCTGCAAGAGTAGTAGACTTTCCACAACCAGTTGGTCCTGTCAAAAGAATCAATCCTTTATCCATCATTGATAACTGATTAATGATGGGAGGAAGATTTAATTCAGTAGAACTCTTAATTTCATTTGGGATAGCTCTGAAAACAGCAGATATACCGTTAATTTGATAAAAAAAGTTTACTCTAAATCTCCCTTTATCATCCAGCTTTGTAGAAAAGTCTAATTCTAATCTTTCCTTGAAGGCTTTGAGCTGGTCTGATGACAAAACTTCATCTCGAATAGATTCCATTTTGTCAAGAGTCATCTCTGGTAAGTTTAACTTATTCATTTTTCCGTCAATTCTTACCATAGGAATTGATCCTACACTTAAATGTAGATCAGATGCATTTTGCTCAAGAGCGTAGCTAAGTAAGTCTTTGATCATTTTATTTATTGACTTTGATCTTTTTGACCATAGCCGGTGTAAGTGCCTTCTTCCCAGTTAAAGGTTAGTGATTTACCTTCACCACCAGGCATATCAGGGAGACTTGTTGCAGTTATTGTACCACCACTTAACATACCACCTTCTACATCAGGCCAGCTACAATCAAATTCCCATTTTTTTGTTGTTGAGGTTTTGATATCCAAATATCCCTGAGCATTCATTTCTTGCCAATCAGCAGGCCAATCTTGTTGCTCTTGATAGAAAATTTCTGCACTTTGTGCAATATTTTTAATTTGAACCTTGGCATCTGAAGCATATCCTCTCTCAACATATCTAAAATATGCAGGAATTGCTATTGTAGCAAGAATACCTATGATAACAACAACAATCAGAATTTCAACCAATGTAAAACCTTCACGCATTTTGTTTTTTATTAAATTCAAAATACTATTCTCCTTATTTAAAAAATTTAAAAAAATTAATTCGCCTTAAAGTCAGTCTCTAATTTATCATTAATATAATTAAATAACAATTATGCTTTTTGTTTCAAAGTGTATCATTTTATATTATTTAAATTACATATTGATACAAAACAAGCAATAGAAAGAAAATTGCTTTTCAATATATTGTTTGAAGTGTATTTTTGAATAACAATTAAATTGGGACAAGCTACCTATGAAAAAACTTACAGCTCTACTATGCGTATTGACTTTTGTTCAAGCAGAGGTTTTTGATTTTACTAAAAGTAATAATACAATCCACTTTTCTTTGGGTGAATTAAATTTTGAAAACATTGATAATCATGTAAGAATTAAAGATAACAATGTCGGTACATTATTAAATGATGGTATGCCTGAATTACCAGTATATTCAACATTTTATCAGATACACGATGGAATAGAATATAATGTTACTTACGTTATAAATGATTCTTACATATTAGAGGGAATTAATATTTATCCTGAACAATCAGTAGATAAAGCAATATTAGACAATAATTTCAATAAGAATCTTGATTTTTATTTGTCAAACATTCCCTATCCTGCCAAAAATTTAATTGTTTCAGACGATATGACAATGAGGGATATTAAATTTATGCAAATAAGTTTTGTTCCTTTCAAATATTATCCACAATTACAACAGTTAGAAGTTTTCAATGATGTAGATATTACAGTTGAACAAGTTGGAAATGCTAATCAAACAAATGAAATATCTATTTCTCAATCTTTTGAAAATCTTTATGATAGTTTTTTAATTAATTATGAAAGAGATGAAAATCCTAATTACCAGCAGCCAGCAATATTATATATTGGTAGTAGTTCTGCAATAAATAATTCTTATTTTCAGGATCTTTTACAATGGAGAAAAGAAAAAGGATACATTGTATATACTGCAACTACAAGTCAAACTGGAACAAGTACTTCAAGTATTAAAAATTATATACAAGATGCATATGATTCATGGATTCCAAAACCAGAATTTGTTACATTGATAGGTGATGATGGAGGATCTTACAGTGATATACCTACATATTTTGAAAATTGGTCAGGTTACAATGGAGAAGGAGATCATCCCTATTCACAGCTTGATGGAAATGATTTAATGGGTGATGTTCTTTTAGGCAGAATATCTGTAAGAAACACAAATGAATTAAACGTTATTTGTAACAAAATAATTCATTATGAAAAAGCAACATATATTTCATCTACAGGAACAGATTGGTATGAGGGTGCTGCATTAGTTGGTGATCCATCAAGTTCAGGAATGTCAACAATCATTACCAATGAATACATAGATGAAACAATGACAGCCTATGGTTTTAATGATATCAGAACCAAGTATTCTGGAAGTTTTGGTTCTTGGATGCAAAATGAATTAGCAGCTGGTGTGGCATATTTCAATTACAGAGGTTATTGGGGCGTAAGTGGATTTGGCAATGGAAATATTGATGCTGCAAACAATGGATGGAAGTTGCCTTTTGCTTCATTTATTACATGCGGAACTGGAAGTTTTGCTTCTGACAATGCTTGTTTATCTGAATATTTTTTGAGAGCTGGAACTATATCAAATCCTAAGGGTGCTGTTGCAGCAATCAGTACTGCTACCTTAGGTACGCACACAGCATTCAATAATGCAGTTGATATGGGAATTTACTGGGGATTATTCCCAATGAAAGCTGAGTCAGTTGGTCTAGCAGTACACTATGGAAAATTACATTTATATTTAACATATCCAAGTGATCCCAATAATAGAGTAAGCATCTTTACTCATTGGCATAGTTTAATGGGAGATCCTGCTACAAATTTATGGAAAGATACACCATCAAATTTTAATGTAGATCATCTATCTGTCATTCCATATGGTACAAATTTTGCCACATTTAGTGTAACCAATGATGAAGGTTTATCTATTAAAAAAGCCAGAGTGACACTTTTAAACGATAATGAAACAATATTTCAAACTCGATTAACTGATGAGAACGGTAATGTAACCTTTGATTTAACCAATGTCAGCCCAGGTAGCATAACTTTAACGGTTACAAAGCAAGATTTTATTCCTTATCAAGACAATATAAGTTTATCGGATGAAGTAGCATCGATAAATATAGATTTTTCTCAAGTTTCATATGATCAAATATCCGGAGATAATGATGGTACTATAAATCCTGGTGAAATATTTGATTTAGTACTACCTTTAAAGAATTTTGGTTCGTCAGATTTAAATGATATCAGCGCTACATTAACGTCAAGTTCTAATAGTGTGAATATTATAACAAATAATATTGAATATGGAGATATAAATCAACAAGAAACTATCAATTCTAATCCATTTAGAATAGAAATTTTATCATCTGCGATTGATCTTGAAGAATTAGGCTTGAAATTAATTATTTCAAGTAATGATATTGAATCTTGGAGTGGTCTAATACCAGTTGAAGTAAGAGGACCTTTCTTGATCGTAGATGAGATTAATTACAGTGGTGACGGTCTTTTCAACCCAGGTGAAACAGTCAATGTTGAAGTAGTCCTCAAAAATAATGGTTTTAAATCAATAGAAGATATAACTGGATCAATCACTTATGAAGGTGGAAATTTTAATATCAGCGATGGAATAGGATATTGGGATATTATTAATCCAGGAGAGTCTATAGCTAGTTATGACAACTTTGTTATTCAATCAGATGATGCTATTATAAACGGTAGTGTTTTGACATTAGATTTAGGACTTGTTTCAGATTTAGGTTATGATAGAATTGAACCTCTACCAATTCAAGTTGGTAATGTATCTCAAATTGAACCTTTGGGTCCTGATAATCATGGTTATTATATTTTTGATTCTGGAGATCTTGGATACGATCAAGCTCCATTTTATGATTGGATTGAAATTGACCCTGATCTAGGTGGTTCTGGTACAAGTTTGAATTTTAATGATAGCGGAGATGGAAATTTTTCTAGTTCAACATCTATTGTAGATTTACCATTTACATTCTATTTTTATGGAGAACCTTACAATGAAGTAAGTGTTTGTACAAATGGTTGGATTGCATTTGGTGAATCTGAAATGGAGTCATTTAGAAATTATTCCATTCCTGGAGCTGGAGGACCTTTAAAAATGGTTGCTGCATTTTGGGACGATTTGAGAACAAGCAATAATGGTCAAGTATACTACTATTATGATCCATCAAATGGTTATTTTATAATTGAGTGGTCGGGTATGAGAACAGATTATGCAAATTCAATTGAGACTTTTCAAATTATTTTAATGGACAATGGCGTTCCACCTTTTGGTGATGGTGAAATAAAGATTCAATATAAAGATTTTAATAATACTTCTGTTGGGGATTATACTCAATATACACCTGTTCATGGGGCATATTGTACAATTGGAATTGAAAATCACCTAGGTAACGATGGCTTGCAATACACTTTCAATAATGTTTATCCTACTGCAGCAATGCCCTTGTCTAGTGGTGATGCGATATTAATTACTACTGACTCTGGTCAGCCTATTTTGATGGGTGATGTTAATCAAGATGAAGTTTTGAATATTTTAGATGTTATCAATATGGTCAATCATATCATAAACTTTGAAGGGTTAGATTCTCTCCAACAGTTTTTAGCTGATGTTAATGAAGATGGAGTAATAAACATTCTTGATGTAATAAGCGTTATAAACACCATATTAGAAGATTAATTTTATTTTAAAATCTTAAAGTAATGGAAATTTTTGTTTTATTATTTTTACTCCTTTCCTTTGTTATTTATGGAGTTATAGAGTTTTATAAACATCAATCTGTATTAACCTCCATACCTATAAGAATTCATGTAAATGGAGCTAGAGGTAAATCAAGTGTCACAAGATTGATTGCAGCCGGTTTAAGAGCTGGTGGAATTAAAACAATAGCCAAAACAACTGGTTCCGCTCCAAGAATAATTGATAGCAATGGAGAAGATCATATAATTCACAGAATAAGAGCTGCTTCTATTGGTGAGCAAATTAAATTAATAAAAGAATTTTCAAAGCAAAAACCAAAAGCTATTGTTATGGAATGTATGGCTGTCCAACCTGAATATCAATGGGTGACAGAACAGAAAATGATGAGATCATCGATTGGTGTAATAACTAATGTTAGGCCAGACCATTTGGATGAAATGGGATATGATTTAGAAAGTATTGCTTTATCATTATCAAATACGATACCTTATAATTCGAAATTTATTACAGCTGAAGAAAAAATAGTGAGTCCTCTAAAAACTATAGCTGTGTCTAGGAATTCATCCTTTTATCAGTCTAAACCTAATGATGTTAGTAAAGAATATATGATACAATTTCCTTTTTTAGAGCACGCAGAAAACGTGTCCTTGGCATTAAAGGTATGTGAGCAAGTTGGAATAAACAGAGATGTTGCACTAAATGGAATGATTCATACAAAACCAGATCCCGGAGCATTAGAAATTATTAATATTAAATCTTCAGAAAGCAGAATATTTTTTGTTAATGCTTTTGCTGCTAATGATCCTCATTCAACTTTTATGGTATGGAATATGATGGTTGAAAGGTTTCCTGATAAGAAAAAATGTATTTTTTTAAATACAAGAGAGGATAGATTGTATAGAACAAATCAATTATTGGATCTTTGTTTTGATAAATTAAAACCAGAAAAATTGATAATTAGGGGTGATAATATTTTAAAATTAATTCCAGATAATATAGATTTAAATGTGGAATACAAAATATTTTCGTCATCTGAACAAATAAAAACTATTATTAATCATATGAAAAACTATAATAATTTTTTCATTATGGGTATTGGAAATATTGTTGGTTGGGGAGATGATTTTATTGAGGAATTAAAAAAATAATGAGCGAATTTATAGTAGCGTTATCAATAGGTTTGGGCATGGTAATAAGTTTGCTTTTAACTGAAATTATAGGTTTAACAGCAGGTGGTATTATAGTTCCAGGCTGGATAGCTCTTCATCTTCATAATCCGTTAAGTGTCATAATAACATTTAGTATAGCGTTGATTGTTTTTTTTATTGTTGAAATAACATCAAAGTTTATGTTTATCTATGGGAAAAGAAGATTGGTTATGTCACTACTCCTTGGTTTTATTTTCGGTTTAGTTTTTAATAGTTTTATTTCTAATTTTCTTTTTGAGAATTATGCCTACAAAATATACAGCATTGGTTTTATTATACCAGGAATGATTGCAAACTGGATGAGTAGACAGGGTGTTATTAGAACAATAACAATTATTTTTATAAGCTCACCTATTGTCCAATTAATAATTATTGTCTTAACGAACGGTAAAATAATTGATGTTTA
>CEOW01014124.1_pt1 | contig 11120 bp, 9 predicted proteins | sample 530621 | NCBI WGS metagenome assembly CEOW01 (sample SAMEA2620734, study PRJEB7988) | marine metagenome | isolation source: saline water (ENVO:00002010), including | reverse complement strand
ACTTTGGGGCTTTTTTTATGATGATTTTTAGGTATACTAATACATACCACCCATACCACCCATACCACCCATATCAGGGCCAGGAGGCATTCCAGCAGGAGCTGCAGACTCAGGTTCTTTTTTATCATAAATCACAGCTTCTGTTGTTAACATTAATCCTGTAATACTAGCAGCATTTTCAATAGCTGTTCTGGTCACAAGCGTAGGATCAATAATACCAGCTTTTACCATATCACAATGTTTTTCATTTCTGGCATCAAATCCATAGTTTGTACTTTTGTTTGCGGCTACATCATTAACAATAACTGCAGGCTCAAGTCCAGCATTATTAACGATCTGACGCATCGGCGCTTCCAAAGCTTTTTTGACGATTTCTACTCCTAAAGCCTCATCGCCATTCATACCTTTGGTTTTAACATTCGTTGAAGCTCTAAGCAAAGCAACACCACCACCAGGGACAATCCCTTCTTGGACTGCAGCTCTTGTAGCATGAAGAGCATCTTCAACTCTAGCTTTCTTTTCTTTCATTTCAACTTCAGTTGCAGCACCTATATTTATTACTGCTACACCACCAGAAAGCTTTGCAAGTCTTTCTTGCAACTTTTCTTTATCATAATCAGATGTTGACTTTTCAGATTGAACTTTAATTTCATTTACCCTTGCAAGAATATTTTTGTTATCTCCTGCACCTTCAACAACTGTAGTATTATCTTTATCAACTGTGACAGTTCTTGCAGTTCCTAAATAAGATACATCAGCATTATCTAATTTATATCCTTGCTCTTCAGAAATTACCGTACCACCTGTTAAGATGGCAATATCTTCTAGCATAGCTTTACGTCTATCACCAAAACCTGGAGCTTTGACTGCGCAAACTTTTAAAGTACCTCTAAGTTTATTAACAACTAATGTTGCTAAAGCTTCACCTTCAATATCTTCTGCAATTATTAACAATGGCTTACCAGCTTGGTTGGTTTTTTCTAAAATTGGTAATAAGTCTTTCATATTACTAATTTTTTTATCGTGAATCAAAATATAAGGATTCTCTAACTGACATTCCATATCCTCTGGAGAGGTAACGAAATACGGTGACAAATATCCACGATCAAACTGCATACCTTCAACCGTTTCTAAATAAGTTTCAGCTGTTTTTGCTTCCTCAACTGTGATAACACCTTCGTTTCCAACCTTTTCCATAGCATCAGCTATTAATTCACCAATAGAGTTATCATTGTTAGCAGAAATTGTTCCTACTTGAGATATTTCCTCTTTTCCACTAACTTTTTTACTTATTGATTTTAGGTAAGCAGTTACTTGACCAACACCATTATCAATACCTCTTTTAAGATCCATTGGGTTTGCACCAGCTGTAACATTTTTCAAACCTTCATTAATAATTGCTTGAGCAATTACTGTAGCTGTAGTAGTACCGTCTCCTGCCACATCTGAAGTTTTTGACGCAACTTCTTTGACCATTTGAGCACCCATATTCTCAGTTGGGTCCTCTAATTCAATCTCTTTTGCAACTGTAACACCGTCTTTAGTGATAGTAGGTGCTCCAAATTTTTTATCAATAATGACATTTCTGCCTTTAGGGCCTAATGTCACTTTTACAGCATTAGCAAGTTTATCAACACCTTCTTTTAGGGTTGATCTTGCTTCTACATTATATTCTATTAATTTTGACATGTAAATCTCCTTTTAATTACATTATTGCTAAGATGTCACTCTCACGCATAATTAAATATTCTTTCCCATCAACAGTTATTTCAGTACCGGAATACTTACCATACAGTATGGAATCACCTTTTTTCACTGTTAACTTAATTAAACTACCTGAATCACTTGTTTTACCAGGTCCTGTAGCTACTATTTCGCCTTGTTGTGGCTTTTCTTTAGCTGTATCCGGTAATATTATGCCTCCATTGGAAACTTCTTCAGCTTCCTGTGCCTTTACTACTACCCTATCTTCTAATGGTTTTATTTTCATAGTGTTCTCCCTCTATGAATTAATTGTTAAATAAATACTAATACATTAAATTAGACAAACTTCATACCAATCATTCTTTTCTGTCTTTATGGCAGTTTTACTACTTTCCAGTACTTCCGAAGCCTCCCATGCCTCTTGTTGAACTGGATAATTCATCAACTAATTCATAACTAATTGGAGAACTGTCAGATGACACAATTTGAAATAATCTTGTACCTGCTTTTAGTCTATATTCAAAATTCTTAATGTTATCACAAACTGCCATTATTTCACCTCTATATCCTCCGTCAATCAAACCAAAAGAATTTGCCATTCTTAAAGGTGTTTTTGAAATACTAGATCTTGGTAATAGATAATATGCCTTACCGTCAACAGGTTCACAATTAATACCAAATTTTATTTTTTTAGTATCACCCGGAAAAAATGTCATATCTTCTAGTACATACAAATCAAGTCCTGCATCGCCCTCGTGAAAATGACCATGATTTTGGTAATAATTTTTTGATTTTTGACTAATTACTTTAATTAATAATTTCATACTACTCCAATCTACGGATCAATCCAATCACCGTTTTCTTTAATTAAGTTTATTAATGCTTGATCTGCTTCATCCATAGGGACATCTCTATTTACCACTTCCTGTTTTTTATAAAGTGATATTTTACCAATACCCGTTCCAACATAACCGTAGTCTGCATCAGCCATTTCTCCAGGGCCATTTACAATACAACCCATAATACCTATCTTTAATCCCTTCAAATGCTGAGTTTTTAATCGAATTCTTGCTGTCACTTCCTGAAGATCAAATAAAGTTCTACCACAAGATGGACAAGAAATAAACTCAGTTTTTGTTATTCTAGTTCTAGTTGCCTGAAGTATACCAAACGATGATTCATTTATATTTTTTAATTGACCGCAATTAACCGCTGATATAAAAATTCCATTACCCATACCATCAACTAATAAACCGCCTAAATCAGTAGAGGCGTAAATTTGGAAATCTGAAACTGATAAATTTGAATATGACCTCGATATAATAATTGGAATTTTAAGATTGTTATTCATAATATTCATTATAAATGATCTTTGTTCAGCTAAACCATGCGAATTACTAGTTTTTAAAATCAAAACTAATTTAGGCTGATTTTTAATAAAATCGAGAATTTCATTTATTGATTCATGTGCATAAATTTCAAGAAAATTCAAATTTTCACTCAACTGTAAATCATCTTCTTCAATATCTTTTTTAGTTATTAATGGGAATGAAAATTTATTTTTTTTGTCCCAAGTATTAATGTTTTGAATTACACCTAAAGTTCCAGGGATTTTGAAATTAATTTTATTGTTACCTAAGTAAACATAATCAGCTCCCATCTCGCTAATTTCCCATTTATCATTTTTTACTACATATTGATATCCAATTTGATGGATGGAATTAAATAATTCTTTTTCATTCACACAACTTAAATCAAGAATTACTCTGGGGACGTTTTCAGATCCTATATTTAATGATTTATTTGTAACTCTAGGTTTATATTCAAATGGGTTTATTGGATTAATCGATATTTTTTTGATCTTTTTATGTTCACTTCGATTTAAATACCTATTTACTAAAGATTTTGCTACAGGAATTTCAAATTCTGGTTCTTCTGTCAAAGATACTCTTACCGTATCACCTATTCCATCTTCTAGTAAAGTTCCAATACCAACAGATGATTTTATCCTTCCATCCTCTCCTTCACCTGCCTCTGTTACCCCTAAATGCAATGGATAATGCATATTTTCCAAACTCATTCTATTAACTAAAAGCCTATATGCTTCTACCATAACAATTGGATTACTTGATTTCATTGATAAAACTATATTATGAAAATTTTCATTTTTACATATTCTTAGAAATTCTAAGGCAGATTCAACCATTCCAAGTGGGGTATCACCATACCTACTCATAATTCTATCTGAAAGAGACCCATGGTTTGTACCTATTCGCATTGCAGTACCATATTCCTTACATATATGAATTAAGGGTTTAAATCTTTTACTTATTCTTTCGATTTCATTTTCATATTCTTGATCTGAATATGAAATAAAATTAAATTTTTTTGTATCAGCATAATTACCTGGATTTATTCTAACTTTTTCAACAATTCTTGCTGCAATTTCAGCAGCGTTTGGAGTAAAATGAATATCAGCAATTAATGGTGTGTTGTATCCTTTTTTAATTAACTCTTTTTTTATATTTCTTAAATTTTTAGCTTCTTTTATACTTGGAGCTGTAATTCTAACATAATCTGATCCTGCATCTATCATTTTAATAGATTGATTAACAGTTCCTAAAGTATCCATTGTGTCAGTAGTAGTCATGGATTGTAAACGTATAGGAAAATTACTACCCAATGGGATGTCTCCAATTTGAACATCATTTGTTTTACGTCTTTCGTACCTAAACAAGCTATTGCAATATATCATTTTTAATTTTAACGTGTTTTTATTATTTTTTTTGCTTCTTCAATTTCTGGAAAATAATTATTTAATTTCAAAACTGATTTATAATCTTTTAGCGCCATTTCATTCATACCTAATTTATCAAAAGTTTTACCTCTTATCATATAAGCAAAACCCAATAGCCAATCAAATTCCATTTTATAATTTTCAATCATCCAGTTAGTTTCTTGAATAACATAATTATAATTTTCATTATTAAATGCTCTCAATACATAAATATGCTTCAATTTTAATTCTACTTCGTTCTTTAATAGATGTTTATTATTTTTAACAATCTGTTCAAGCTTAGGTAAAATTTTATTTACTTCATCCCACATATTATTCTTTGCAAGAGATTCAGCTTTTAAGAAAATAAATAATGGATGATCTGGGAAATTATCTACTAAAAGACTAGATGTTCTCAATGCATTATCATAATCCCTTTCGAAATACAAATAAATATATGACAAAATGTTAGCAGATTCAATCCAAGCATATTTTGATTCTTTCAAAGCTAGTTCCAGATTTTCTTTACCAATTTCACAATCACATTTAAATCCCATAACCTTACCTACAAATTGAATAGGTACTGAACTAATACATAAAAAATACTCAAGTAATCCAATTGATAAATTTACATCATACAATGTCGAATCTATTTTTTGGGCTTCTTTAATATATTTAATTCCTGCATAACCAGAATATAAAACATCTAACCAATCTTTTGAAGCTAAAGAAACTCTAGCTTTAAGACCATAAGTACTACCTAAAAACAAATAATATTCTGCTTTGTTAGGATAATCTGAAATCAATGCTTTATATTTGGGTATTGTATTTTTAACTCCCGATATAATTGCCTCATATGATTCATTGTAACCAAATTCGGTTTGATTCATTAGCCAATCATTTACAATTAATAAAAAAGGCGCTATGGAGTTAGATCGGTCTAACTTTAAAACAGTATTTAGATGTTTCGTTGAACTGGAAAAATTATAGCTGTAAAGATCATATATTCCATTTTGTAAAGATTCATTAATTTTTAAATTTTGAGCTGAAGAAAAAACTATAAATACTAATAAAAAAAAATACTTTTTACTAAGATAAATCAATTAAGTTTTTTAAGAATAAATTGAGTAGTTTTTTCAATCAAAGAGTTGCGGTCCGCTAACCTCATTTTCATTAATTCTTTATATCCCAACTTAGATTCTTTTGACCATTCTTTATTAAAATTACCTGATTGGATGTCTTTTAAAATATTTTTCATTCTATCATTCAATTCTTTATCAAAAATTATATTTCCCACCTTATATCCACCGAATTCAGCTGTATCGCTAATTGATTCATTCATAAAATCAAAACCTTTTTCAAAAAATAAATCAACAATTAGTTTTACTTCATAAAAACATACAAACCAGGCTACAACTGGCTGGTATCCAGATTTAACTAATGTATTAAATGCCATCTTAATCAGTTTTGGGATACCACCACAAAGCACAACTTGCTCACCAAATAAATCTGTTTCGCATTCTTCTTTAAATGATGATTTTATTGCTCCAATTTTAGTACCTCCTATATTATAACTATAAGAAAGCATTATATCAAAAGCTTGTGATGAATAATCATTATGAATTGCCAATAAATTAGGAATTCCTTTCCCAATTTTATATTTTTCTCTTACCATTTTACCTGGACCGCTTGGGGCAACAAGAACGACATCAATATATTCAGGTGTTAAAATGTGTTTATAATGAATATTGAATCCATGAGAAAATAGAAGTAATTGATTTTCATTTAAGTGAGGTTTTATATGATTCTCGTAAACATTAGACATTATTTCATCAGGAATGAGTATGGCAATTACATCAGCCCATTGAACTAAATTTGGGATTTCAAGAAAATCTAAACCATCTTTTGCTACCAAATCAGCAGATTTACTATTTTTTCTAAGACCTATTTTAATTGTAATCTTACTGTCTCTTAAATTGAGTGCTTGAGCTCTTCCTTGGTTACCGTATCCAATTATTCCAACTTTTTTATTAATTAAAAGATTTTTTTTTACATCTACATCTTTAAAAATAGTAGGCATTTCAATCATTTTTAACTAAAAATCCAAATTTAGGTTTAAGTAAAAGTATCAAAACTGGTAATAAAACCAAAGATCCTCCTAGTGCCATTATTAAAATTATAGTTCCTAATAAACCAAATTCAAAATTTGGTACATATTGAGAAAATAATAATACTATAAATCCTAAAGAAATTACAATTGTTGTACTAATAATTGCTTTCCCAGTCGTCAATAATGATTTTGTTATAGCTTTACTATAGTCGCCTTTATTTTTAATAAATTCCTGGCGGAATCTAGCTAAAAAGTGAATAGTATCATCAACTGCAATGCCCAAAGCAATTGAGAAAGTCATTGCTGTAGATGGCCTTAGAACAATATTAAAAATACCCATTATACCACCAGCAAACATTAATGGTATTATATTAGGCAAAATAGCTAATAATGCTAATCTCTTTGAACCAAACAAAAACATCATTGAAAAGAAAATGACTATTGAAGCTACAATGAAACTCGTCATTAAATTTTGTACCATATATTTATTTGATTTTAACATTACAATAATACTTCCAGAAACTGCAACTTTACAATCTTGTGGTAAAATTTTAGTAGCCAGTTGTTGAACTATTTTTTTTGTATTATCTGCATCACTTGTTTTACCAGCGATTGCCCTACACGTTATTTTACCTTTTTTATGATTTGATAAAATAAAAGCATTAAATGCCTCTTCATCAATAGCAGTGTAGGAAATAATGTCATCATATGATGTTGGTAAAGAGTACTGATCATTGAATTCTTTATTAAATACTTTGAAAATATCAGTATATGATTTTGCAGAACCAATTGAATATATTTTTTTAATACTATCCTGAAATTCTTCTACTTTAAAAAGGAGCTCAGGATCGAGTAAACCTCTTTCTCTATCAGTTTCAATAATTATTTCTAATGGAAAAACACCACCTAAATTTTTATCCACAAATTTTACTGAATCATAAATATTGTTACCAGGTCTAAAATCATCAAAAATTGATGAATCATCACTTATTCTAAAAATTCCAAAAATTGAAAATAAAATAACGAATGATGATGTTACTAAAATACGCTTTGGATGATTTATGATCCAAGTATTCAGAGAGGATGCTAGTTGTAATCTCCCTCCTCTCACTAATCTGTCTACATGTTTTTTACTCGGCAACTCAATAAGATTTAAAATTATCGGTATTAATACAATGGTTATACAAAACATCAAAATAGCACCAATACCAACTAAAAGACCAAATTCTCTAATTATTTTAATATTTGTTAGGCAAAGAGAGAAAAAACCTATAGCAGTAGTAAAACTTGTCAAAAATAACGCATATCCAATTTCTTTTATAACATTAATTATTGCATTATTTTTATCTAAACCATTTTTTAAATTTTCATGATATTTTATTAAAATATGTATACAATCTGATACGCCAATAATTGTTAATAAATTAAATATTAGGTAGGAAATTACGTTGATACTTACATTTAAAAATGCCATTATTCCACATACCCAAATTAAAGTTATACCAATTGCTATTAGAGATATAATTACAGATTTTATTTGTCTGAAAACATAATATAAAACTAAAGACGCAACAATGAAAGCTATTGGAATAAAAATATCTCTCTCTGCCATAACAAACTCAACATATTCAGTTCTTATAAATGGAATACCAGCCAAATAATATTCTATATTGTAACCATCTAATACTTTGTAGACTTGATTTAAAATAGGCTTTCTTGAATCATGATCATCAACATAGTTTTCTAATTTAACAATTATATTATTTATTTCTCCATTCCTGGCGATGAATACATTCTCTAATGCAGGATTTTTAATAATATCCTTAGCTTCTTCTTTCCATTCATTTTTACTGTAATCATCGTAGTCTTGGTCGATAAACGATAAAATGCTATTAACTTCTTCAACACCTTCAATGAATGATAGATCTTCAGTAATATTTAATAATTTGTTAAGTGAATTCTGACTAAGGCAATTGTCACATTCATATACTATGAAAAGATTTGATTCTTCTTTTGGAAAATCTTTTTGTAATTGTTCATAGATATCTTTATCGGGATCTTTATCTGGAAATAATTGTTCTAACGAAAAATCAGTTATAATCTTTCTTTCTGATAAAAAAGCATTATATCCAAAAAAACAAGTAATCCATAAAATTACAAATAATAAAAATTTGTAATGTTTTAAAATCAATCTGCTAATTACTTCTGGTAACATCTAACTTAAAATTTCTTTCAAAGCTTTTATTAGATAATTTATATCTTTTTCCTGATTATAAAGGTAATAAGATACCCTAAGTAAATTTTTACCTTTCCAATTAAATATTGGTATTTCAATATTATACTCATTTATTAATTTATTTTTAATTTCTAAATGATTTTCAATAGGGATTATCATCGAAGCCATATGACCTAGCATTTCATTTGGACATATATCAGATTGCTTTGTGATATTATTAATTTCCTTACGAATTATTGAAATTTTGCTCAAACATTGTATTCTAGAGTGAACCATCTCTTTTTCTTGATGAATCATTATAGCTAAAGGTATACAGAAATAGGAGGACATATCCCTAGTACCCCACCATTGATGGTTACTTTGAAAATTTGAAAGTTTTGTTTCGCTATCTCTCCAACCCCAACCAATGATTAAAGGATCCAATTTATTTTGAATTTCTTTATTAACATATAAAAAACTTACACCTTTAGGAGTACATAACCATTTATGACAAGTTCCAATATAGTAATCTGGATTTAAATTCCTGATATCTAATTCAATATGTCCAGGAGCATGTGCACCATCAATGATTATTATAATGTTATTTTTTCTTGCAAAATCACACAATTCTTTAACTGGAAAGATAATAGCAGTTGGACTAGTAATATGACTTATGAATAATACTTTTGTTTTATCTGAACAATTATTTACTATAGTAGAAGTAATATCATAATTAGATTCTATTGGAAATGGTAATTTAATATTTTTATATATAGAACCTGTTTTTTCGGTTATAAACTCCCACGCTTTATCCATGGCTCCATATTCATGATCAGTAGAAATTATTTCATCTCCTGGTTGCAATTTTAAAGATCGAATGATTTCATTAATTGCTGTTGTCGGATTATCTATCAGGATTAAATCATTTGAATCAACATTTAAGAATGTAGACAGTGATTTTCGAGATTTTATCATCAAATCAGGAATTTCTTTTTCAATAAAGTGTACAGGCTGATTTTCCAGTTTATATTGAAATTCAATATATTGGTTCATTACTTCTTTTGTGCAAGCACCAAATGAACCGTGGTTTAAAAAAGTAGTTTTTCTATCTAAAATAAATCGATTAATCATAAAATCATTTAAAAATATTAGATTAAATATTAATGATTTATTTACTTAATAATAAATACTAAAAAGCCCCAAAATAAATGGGGCTTTAGTTTTTTAACAGGCAATACCGTTAAGATATGTTAATTTGTCTTAATTTAGATTTTATTGACTTTGTTTTTTGAATTTCAATATTCAAAACTCCATTTTTGAGAGATGCATCAATTTTATCCATATTTACATCTTCTGGTAAATAAAATCTTCTTTCAAAATTACCATATCTTATTTCACTACAAAGTAATTTATCATTTGAATTATTTATAGTTTTCCTATTACCAGAAATAACAATCATATCATCATCAATATTAATATTAATGTCCTTCTTTTCTAAACCAGGCATATCTGCAACAATATTGTACGATTTACCTTTTTCATTTATATTAAATGATGGACTCCAATCAATATCATAATAACTGTAATTATCTGATTTTATATAATTATTCAAGATATTATAGTTATCCATAATATCAAATAATGAATTACTTCTTTTCCATTTTATGAGTGTCATTTTAATTTCTCCTTATTTTATTTAAATTAAACTCATAAATAATGTTGCAACCAGTATGCCAAACCAAAATGCAAAAATATTAATGACATATTGTCAATTCATACTGTCATTTTGTCAATTCTTGCTTAAAAAATCAGACAAAATTAACAATTTATTACATTTTTAATTTTGCAAAAGATATTTATAAACTTATAGTATTATTGTATGTTGTATAGACTTTTTTATACTTTTATCTTTTACTCATTGCTTTCAGTGGTATTTGCGCACAATCACCATAAGTATCTTGAAATTCATTTATCATCGAGCGATGATTATAAATTTCTTGCCAACTTGGGAATACATTTAGATCATTATCGTACATCCACATTGACAAGAGCGTATGCCAGTGAAACTGATATAATAAATCTAAACTCAAACAACTTCAAATTCAATGAAATTAAAAATGATGCTAGGGATTATTATTTAGATTTAATAAACCATCCAAATTATATGAATAATCCTATGGAAATGTACCATAATTATAATGAATTAACAGAATTTCTTGAAAATATCGCTACAAACCATCCTGAAATCACTAATTTGTTTTCTGTAGGTCAAAGTGTGCAAGGAAGAGAATTGTGGGTATTGGAAATCTCAGATA
>CEOW01074327.1_pt1 | contig 11150 bp, 22 predicted proteins | sample 530621 | NCBI WGS metagenome assembly CEOW01 (sample SAMEA2620734, study PRJEB7988) | marine metagenome | isolation source: saline water (ENVO:00002010), including | reverse complement strand
TATGACCAATTTAGAGGCAACATGGTTGGACAGTCGTCTAACTCACTAACCTCAGGAAATAGAGTGGATAACTCCGCTTTCCTGGGTCGCCTTGGCTGAGGTGAATAAGTGACCGATGAAATATCATCACAATCTGAAGCCGATTCCGAAGAAGGAGTCGTGCTCGCCAATCAAAACCTACCTGGACTTGGTTTCTTGGTTAACTACGCTATTTATGATGGCTCGGTTAACCTTCAAGAGTTTGTCCAGCAAATGTATGAGTGCTACACTGAAGATTACATTGAGGGAGAAGTATATGGCGAAAATGAAGAGAGAAAGGCGCGTTTTCAAAACCGCTTTTACAGACTAATCCCTGTGCCCCGGCACGGTGGTAGTGCATTCTCTCAGGCTGTTCGTGCTCTAGAAACGAAAGCTCAAAGGGTGGTCTATGACGACCCTGACTCTGCTTTGACTGACAACAAGGAAAGGTTGAGAGTCAAGAGAGATGGTAGGTGGGGCTATACTGTTCAATGGAACATTGTAACGCTCCGCCGTAATATCGAATATGCCCTAACTAGAGTCCGTCGAGGCTATGTTGATGGGCAGCCAAGAGTACAAGTCATATCTGAATCGCTTTATCGAATTAGAAAGGCGGCTCAAAACACCACTTACACTAGAAAGTGGGCACGAGACTATGTACAGCATGTATGGGAAGGAGAAGCTATGCCCTCGGTACAAGAACTGCGTAACTGCGTTATCATTGAACCGATGAAGGCCGAATCCCTACCTAATGATGGTCGCTTTATGAACAAAGCACAGGAGCGACTAAGAAATGCATTTGTAGCAGCGTCAATGTCAATTGACGATGACAAAATGCGAAAGAAAGTAAGAGGAACTATCGTTGGACTAGGAGGAATTTTACCTCACGCTTCCAGCGGTGGTGTTTACTTTGTCTATGATAGGGACAAAGTACATCTCAATACTCTAAATGACCTATCAAGTGTCATTGAAATGTTCGCTGAAACCGCTAACTCTAGAGATAGAGATGCTATGTGGGTTGAGCGAGCTACTCCATGGTGGACTACTGTGGATGCTGAGGATTCTAATGAAATCCCGCTTTCTGCTCACTATACCTCAGGTATGCGAAGTCTTACCTACGGGTCATCTAAGAAGCAGATTGATGACATTAAGCAAATGTACATCTCGACTATGCAAAACGCACAGGCGAAGTACTACCAGCTTGTTCATCAAATGCTCCAAAAAGGAGAAATTGATGAAGAGCTTCTTGAACTACGAAAGGCTGCCGTTCTAGGCACCTTAGAGAAGGCTAAGAAAGACCTTGGTGAAGAAACAGTAACACTTGCTACTGCACAATACCAAGAAGTCGTTAGTGGTCTTACTTCCCGCTTCCAAGATGTTTGGACTCGCGACGAGAGAGAATCTCAGGAAGAAAAGAAGCGTCTTAACCAGCGTATTGACAGTATTCTGTCACTGCGCCTGTCCTAAGGGACAATAAGTGTGGATAGAACGAAACACAAAATGTACGGCTGTCAAGAAAGACGGCCACAGGTGTAAGATTCATGCTCCGGCTGGGGATAAGCGATGTGAACATCATTCCTTTGAGGTAATGTCGTTCTTGCGCGACCCCTTCTTAGCCACTGGCCTTTACACCCAATATTTTCCCAAAAATCACCACCCTGCCTGTGACAGAACAGGTCAGAATGATTGTGATTGCCCGGATAAGACCGTAGGACAACTCCTACTGGAAAGTTTCAATCGTGCCCTGGAGGCTTCTCTTGAAGATACTCCTGAATACAAAGCTGAATATGCAGCTAGGTATGAATTGATTACTACAATGGTAGGGATAGCATACGACAATATGACTGTTGACGATATGTTTCTCCCTCCTGATTCCCACTGGCGACAATTTCGCTTTCAAGTGTGGGAATCGAAACCTAAACGCCTTGTTTGGAAGAAAGTCTTTGACAACTTCCGTAATAATGAACATGGCAAGAAAGCGTTACTAAAGCGCCTTAGGCAAATGAAGCCTATCAAGGTGTTTTACATGACTTCTAAGTTCCTTAATCCAAGAAGTGTTGGGCCTGACCCTACTTCTAAAATGGGAGGAAAGAAGTTCAAGAAAAAGAACCTAATGAGACATTACAACAACAATTTCTTGGGACAAGAGTTGTATTTTGATGTTGATTTCAAGATGGATTCTTTTGACGACTCAGCTAAGATGACTAAGAGAGTTATTGAATGGCTGGGTCGTAAATTTGGCGTTACTCCTGAAGACCTTACTATCGTGTTTAGCGGTGGTAAAGGGTTTCATGTAATATGGTATGGCTGGGATATATCCCATGCTGCACCTCACCACCAAGCTACTTACAAGAATATTCTAAGTGGCGAAAGTGGAAGAGTACCGTCAGTCTATTTACAGCGTCTTCATAAGAAGATTAAGACTGAGTACATCAAAGAGTTACAGGCAGAAGGAATTCTAGTTGACTATGAAGTTACTAGAGACCCTAGAAGGATTATCCGACTACCTGGAACTATTCACCACAAAGGTAGGCCCTGTATGGTTATCAAGTATGAAGACTTGGATGACTTCGAGCCGCCTAAGAGCTTATGGTGAGTATAAGTGGACCATAAAAAGTGGAAAACAGTTTCACAGGAAATAACCTGTCCTGAGTGCGGTATTACCGTACCAAGGAAACAAACTAATCAACGATTCTGTACTCCAGCGCACCAAAGAAAGTGGTGGGCTAAACAAAGAAACTATCCTCAAGAAATTAGAAAATGCGTAGTATGCAACGATGATTTCGAGTGTGCAAAGAGACATAAGACAAAGACTTGTAGTAAGTTTTGCTCAGATGTAGCTAGCTCCGTTGACCAACAACTATGGACTGATGAAGAATTAATTCATCTAATGTTGTTGAATCGAGGCCTTGGCGTCGCCCGTTTTGCTGACAAAGTTATGGGCGATAAGACTAGAGGCCATGGTAACTCAAGAGTACTAGATAGAGTATTGTACATCATTGATTATATGAAAGAAGAAGAAAATTTAGATTTATTTTCGATACTATCAGACCCGGCGGGTCTCATTGAAATGAGGCTAGACGACTGGGTTGCTGCTGGTAAACCTACTGCTGCTACGAAAATGCATGGTGGGCCCGGCAATAAAATGAGACGAAACCAGTACATGGTTTCCCGTGAATTACGGATGCAGGTTGATGATGACAAACTTGAGTTTGACATGTACAACCCAGGCACTCATCGTAAAGTGAAGGTCTATCCCGAATTCAATTGGGGGCCTTACAAAAAGAGATATAGAGTGAAAAAATAATCGCTCAATAAGTGAGCACTATTATTGTGAACATAGAACTAGACCAGCATTGGACTGTTGTTACAGACCCAAAAACTGGTACTACCCATCTTCAATGCTTAGTTGAAGAGGGAGAACAAGAATGGATTCATGTCTTACTACAAACCCCAGGAAGGGGTAAGTATGAAGGTACTGAATACCACAATAGCGCTGCTGTGATAATTAAGAACAGTGAGCGAGAAGAAGAGGTCTCGACTAGAATTTCAGTCGGAGACCCAAGAGGTGGCTTTGTAATGGAATCCCGTGTCAATGAGACCGGACATTATCTAAGCGTACCTACAAACCAAGACTCTCTCCCACATGTTGATGACATGGAGGAAAGAGGAAAGGGCTTTTACAAACTGACACATTACCCGGCAAAGGTTGATGAGGAAGAATGACCGATTATGATTACAAAAACCCCGCCGTTGCTGTTGAAGAAGAGACCAATGAAGGTACCCGTTATGGGATTAAGTACCTTGACGGTTACCCTTATGGAGAACATTTTGGGGCATACATTGAATACTACAAAAGCAAGAAAGAAAGAGACTTTATGCTGCGTGTTTATCTTGATGAACGAGCAGAAGAATGGGAAGAGGAATGACTAATGCGGTTCCTTGACAAATGGACCATTGACTCCTTTGATTGGAGAAGATGGGTCGATATCGACTTTGCGCTTTGTAGCACAGTGGGCTGTAAACATCCTCCTGTGGAAGCGTTGGAGACTGTTAGGGTTTCTTACAAAGCTTCGTGGAAAGAAAAGCACCAATGGGTGTTTAGATGCGAAAACTGCAAGACCGACTTGGAAAGACTTCTTTTGGGTGAAAAACTCGACGAAGAGGTTCTCCGAGGTATGGAGTACTTTCATACAGTAGCACTCCCTAAGATAAGGAAAAGACTACTAGAGCGAGAAAGAAAGGAGGAAGCAAGATGGCAGACTTCGTGATTGAGTTTTTTGACGATAGTAATTTGGAATGGGAAAGGAAGTGGAAACTTTTCAACCGTGCCAATACTCTAGAACAAGCCCGTGAAATCGCCGCAAAGGCGTTTCTAAAAACAAGCTACTTGGCAATTAGGATTAGAGAATCGATGGGAAGATATGACTAACCCTGAGCCAAGAATAAGTGACTAACATCATACGACGCGGTTCTAGAAACCGCCAAAAAATAAAACCAAACCAATGTCTTGTCAATGCGTTTTACAACTATTACATCTTGAAAGATAGGTTCTTTCACAAAGTAAAAGGAAAGCTACGAATACAAGTCGGTTCCATGGGCTTCAAGTCCACTAATGGCCGAATACATTGGGAGTATGGTAATCCTGAATGGAAAAAACACAAGCAGTTTGAGGCTCTAGGTGGAGCCTATGATGCCCATGTATGGGTGTCCTATGAAGACCTTGATGGGAATACAGTCATTGTTGACCCCTGGTTTGATTGGTACGACACTGTTTGTAAGATACAGGGTGTAACCCCTGACGGCGGAAAAAACTGTCGAGTGTACCACCCCTTGAAATGGAAGGGTCGAGATTACACAAAAATAATTGAAGAAATGGGAGTCAAAGCTTTGCTTTTGGGTCGCATAACTGAAAAAGAGCTCCTAGAGTGGAGCAAATAACTACTAAGCCTATTCAAAAGGGGCTAGCATAAGTGTCCAGAAATCCTGGTGCAAAAATTCTGCAATCTAATGCAGCTGTTACTAAGGCCGCTATGGCCTTTGGTACGGAAAGAGGGATAGAAACCACCCAAACTGTCACAGTACAGGGTTGGGAGAAAAAAATCCCTGAGCCGGAAGGAGTATTCAATGCTCTTATGGCTTTAACAACAGAAGAGCACACTAGAGCCAAAGAGCTTCTAGAAGAGCTTGTAAAGACAACAGATGGTCGTCGTCGTGGAGAAATCCGCCGACACTACAACACTGTTTGTAAGAACATAGAGCGTAACAACCAAGTCCTGAACGCGTTGATGGACAAGAAGGTTGGAACACCAAAGAAGCAGGTCAAGAAGCCTGCAAAGAAGGCAACTAAGGCTGCAAAGCCTAAGAAAGCTGAGGCTAAGAAGAGAGTCACACCTGAACAGGTGAAGAAGGCTGCTTCTAACCGTGGAACTGGTGGCAGTCGTAACCGACGAGCAACGCTAGAAAAGTTGAGTTTCAAGGAACTACAACAATGGGCTAAGCACCGCAGTTTTAGCGCTGCTGGTTCAAGAGAAGAGATTATCAATCGAATTCTCAACAACGGCAAGTGATTGCCAATAAGCGTGAATAAACACAGCAAAGAAATATTCTCCCTGATTAAGGGAGCCTATCAGGGTCTTGAGTCGAATACAACTGTTATGTTTTATCCGTCTTGGGATAGCGATAGAGAGTTAAAACGGGGGTTTGGCTTTAGTCAAACCGATGGACATACTTTGGCATCACAATATGCTGAAGAAGATGGATATGAACACTATGTGTTTTACACTATGCAAGACGCAGATTCTTGTCGAGAATTCGGAACTATGTATTTCTGTTTCTCAGACATTACCGCGGCTAACCTACTAATCGACCAGTTAAACTGGGGTATTTTCTATACCAAAGCACCTTACACTATCGATTGGAATGGTAGCGAGGAAACCCGAATTAAGTTGCGCCCTCTTGAAAAAGGGGAAGAGCGTAAAGTAGGGGTTCCATCTTGGGTACCGGAAGGTGCCTGAATAAGTGACCGAAGTAAATACTGAGGAGCAAATTGAAGTCAAACCCCATCAGGGGATAATTGACTATATCAAACACCATGGAAAAATGTACAGAGAAGCGAATATGTGGGGCGACTTACCTAAAGACGCCCCCATTCGTGTTGCTGACATTTACGACTGGTTTTTGAAAAACGCAACACTGTTAACAGGTATGGATGTTGAATTGACTGATGCTGAAAACAAGCTAAGTCCCTTTTACAAGCCTGAAATAAAGCAGTGTTACTACAATAGCATGATGGCTCACCCTTCATTAGAATATTGGGAAGGTTGGGCTACATCTATGATACCACTTAACCACGCATGGAATGTAAAAGACGGAAAGGTAGTTGATACTACTTGGTGTCTATTAGACCATCAGCGTGAGAAGGCTGAACACATACTATACTTTGGAATTTATATTCCAAGGGAGTTTATTGTGTCTCAGCTAAGTAACGATACGCATTTTAGGTCAGCCAACCACGCTGGTCCCTTTCTATGGGATTACGCCATTAAATGTATTATCGAAGAAAAGAAGCAAGATGTTGAAAATTGCGAATCTTACTTCGCTCCTAAGGAGGAATCCGAATGAGTAAAGTAAACATAAACATAAATTTGCCAGTCAAAGGAATGACTGCGAAGGAAGCTAGAGCGGTATTGACCTCTAGTAAGAAATACCAAGCCGAATTGCAGGCTGCAATTACAAGAGGTGAAAGGTCGCTGAAACGCGCTCTCGCGGACAATAAGCCTACCTTTCACAATGGCTTACACGCCCTCAACCCACATCTTTGGGATGACGGCATAAAACACTGGGAAAGCCTTGGATTTAGAATCGAATGGCAACACAATAAGGGCAAAGATATGCCTAGCTTGTGTAGCTTCTAAGTGTAATAAGTGACTGTAACAAGTGACCGCTATATCCACCTATGGGCTAAGCCTGATGGTGGGGAGTGGGAATGGATAGATACTGCTGATGAAAGCAATACTAAGGAATTCCTATACTCGAATTACAGACAAGCCTTTGGTTCCGGTTGGACCTTCAAATGGAGGAAGAGCGGTGTCTGAGGTTGACATTGAAAAAATGAAAATGATGCGAGAGGACATAAAACAGACTCTCGCTGTCGTAAGAGAAGATTACGAATATATGCTAGAAGAGCTAGAGGATATCAGCGAACATTTGGCTGAAACCGAAAGAAGGCTAGAGGGTAGGCGATGAAAAGGAAACAACGCATGATATCCATTTGGATTAGCGTTTTGAGAGAATCTAACATCGACCGACCTTTTACTACTAGACAAGCATATGACACCCTATGTGAATCTAAGCCTCAAAGAAGCAAGCAAAGAAGACAAAAAGTACCTGCTGGTACTAATGAGCTTTCTAAGCGGCTAAAGATGAGCAAGGAAATAAAGCGAGTCAACCCCAAGTGCGATAAAAGAAATATCGCTCTATGGGATTTTGTTGACTGATAAGTGAGTGAAATGAAAATACTCAACATGTACACCGATGGTGCGTGTCCTAACAATGGGACACCTCACGCCTACGGTGGATTTGGTATGGCTTCGAACCTAGAGACCCCAGGTGGGGACCGTTGGGTTCAAACTAGCTACCCTTGGTGTCTTTTTCTAGAAGACAGATATGGTGAGCCAACCAATCAAAAATGCGAACTAGCGGCGGTGATGTTTACCGTTAGAGGGTTTGCGGAAAGTGTCCTTACTAATTCTGAACACAAGTACTGGGATAGTGAAGGAGCAATTAAAGTCAATATACGCATCCATAGCGACTCGAAATATGTAGTCGATGGAGTTAACGCGTGGTTGCATAATTGGAGAAACAATGACTGGAAAAATAGCAAGAAAAAACCAATCGCAAACATGCAAATGTGGAAAGATTTGGACAATATGCTAAGCTATGAACACCTTAGAGGTGTTTTTTCTTTTTACCATGTAGCAGGTCATTCCGGTGATATTGGAAATGACTGCGCTGATGAGGCGGCGAACTTCGGAGCTGAAATGGCTTTGCGAAACGCAACCGTTTTAACTGCGGCTGACTGGGCAGAATTTGTCAAGTTTGTCGAAGGTGACCCAATGGTATCAACATTAATGCGAAAAGCTGAAGCTATCATAGATAAGCGAAACAATGGTAATCACTAAGGTGCAGAATATGACCTTAAGTGACCACCAAGAAAGTGAGTTATTCACTTATGACCGTTCATGGGAAGAAATAGAAAATATGCTTGATAAAGCTGAAAAAGTCAAAAATCGCCACCAAATGGCGATGATGAGATACCGACCTAAAAGCAGGGAATGGGTATTTCATGCTAGAAACTTCAAAGCCCTAGAAGGGGTAGTAAAAACCCTAAGGTGGACTCTTGGTGACAAGAATGTAGTCCACCCTTTGGAGTGAGCAATAAGTGAAGTACATTGTTACTGAATATTTCGAGGAACGGGTATACGAAGATATACCTGAACCTTGCTTACACCGAGCTCTAATTACAATAGCGGAGCTCTGTATAGAAAATAAATGGAGTAGGAAAGATGGCCAAATGGGCTTTCACTTTACTCCTGAGATAAAAGAAATAGTTGTCAAGGCCATGGGAGATGACCTCCCTGATGGCGAAGAAATTGATGGCTACTCCTTCTTAGATGAAGGAATATCTCACTATCCCGATGGGAAGTGGGGTTTTATTCGCCTTTGGTATCTAAGAGGCAACCCAAAGTGGTCCTTTACGATTGAAGATGGGGTAATATCCATCGGAGATGCTTGAATGTCATACGATTGGCATTTTGAGGATGGGAACCACCAAAAGCATACCAACTGGGATATATTCTCATTTGCTATGCTTATTCTGTATGCTAACGGGTCTTGGACTAAAGACCGTTTAGAATCAGAATTGACGCAACTAGCCGTTACTAAAAACAACTTGCCTGGAGGGTGGAAGGCCAATACAGATGGCGTTGAACTCCCTAAGAACCCTAAAACGCATACCATCTTGACGGTTATGCAATTGCCTAAAGATGATATCGAGGCATTAAGGGGGTTTGTTATTCCTGACAAAGAGGGTGATGAAGACGAAGCCGAAGCTTGGGTTGCCAAGCTAGAATTCGTAAATAACCCCAGTGAGAAGGAAAAGGAAGAGTATTACAAGGCTCTTCAAGAAAACGATGGCTTGATTCAATTTAGCATATTATGTGCTAAGAAAAGCACCTACCTATTAGAAGAAGCTACTGGGCCCTTAGGTCCTATCTTTACCAAGTTTATGAAAAACGATGGAGAAGTAATAACGCCTCTAATGGCTGCTTTTTTGGTTGAGCTATTCCTAAAACGAACACCAAAAGCAATACACTCAATGGCTAAAGAGACTGGATTATTCCCCGATGAATCGGTTTTAACAGGTCTCATATATTCTGCTTTCAGAGGGAAGTCCTTTGTGGTCCGATGAAAGCAATAAGTGACGCGTGAAAAATACGCTTGTGTAACAAATGAGAGATTCTCTAAGAAGATAGAAGGTAGTGATGGTGAGACAATATACACCGTTAGCTACGCTAAATATCATGTAAGAAGAGATGACTCTATTGAATGGCGATGGCAGTGTGAATGTCGAGGATATCGACAACACCGCCGAAGCTGTAAACACATACGCGAGGCCAAGAAATATTTCTGCGGCTGGCGCGAAGATAAGGTATACGAGCCTCCATTGGAGATAAGATACCTAGACGAAGAAACCAAAGAAGCCCTTTGTCCCCTATGTGGGAAGATGGCTTACCCAATTTCAACGCTAAAGAATTTGCATGACCATGAGTCGAGTTATGTTGGTGATGAGCCTTGAGTAAGAAATACGATTCCAAGCGCCGGAGAAAGTGGGCGCGTAGGATATTACTAGCCAAGACCATCAAAGAGATTACTTTGACACATGTCAAAAAGAACAAACTGTACAATAAGAATGCTGAAGAAGAAATTTGGATGTGTATACAGGATATTTATGACCACTGGAATGCAAATCGAGGTGGAACGAGTCGCCGCATACAAAAGGGGCGCTCAAAATATGACATGACGGTTCAAGAAATGATGAACCGATTACGACCAATATTGACTAGTAACTTTATAGAGACTGATTTTCGAGATACAACAAGTACCCTCGGAATTACTACTAGGAGATATAGAATTACATATTTCAGGGTCGTTGACATGGACCTCTTAGACCAGTATGTCGAATACTGTGAGGCTGAAAGAGCTAAAATCTAAGAAATAAGTGACAGTAAATACTGAACACAATTCTGATATCGTGAAAACGAAAATCAGCCGAGTTAGCAAATTTGAGCGAACTTGGATAGAAGCGCTGTTTAGAAGTGGCTTGAACCTAAATGAGCCATTTACAGCTAAAGAAGGTGCGGAAGCAATCAAGCAAACGCCCCTAACAAATGGAGGAACAAGACTCCATAACCCTAACAGCATCAAGCTTTGCTTCGTCATGAAAAAGACGAAAATGTTTGAAAGAATATTGATGCGAAAGGGTACTGAAAAGGTCTTTTGGAAGTTGATTACCGATGAGTGATACAACTTGCAGAGAATGTAATAGATATATTTACAGTAAGTACGGTTGGACTTCTCCAGTGCCCCACATTGATTTTGGGGGTACTGACACGAAGACATTCGTAATTTGCTTAAGTTGCTTTGAAGAAACTTACAAAGGCGATTATCACGCCACGAGGAGCGTTTACAATGAATGGCGCGACTTAGAATACGAGCAACGAGATAAAGAAAGGGACGCTAACAAGAAAGTATGCGGTTTCATAAAGAAAGACGGGAAGTCCTGTAAAAGGGAAGTATCGCGTTATTCTTCAAGTAAACACTGTTCATACCATAGCTAACCAATAAGTGGAAGAAATGACACAAAATATTACTAGCGAAGAAGCTAGTTCGGAGTACTACGAAACAGTAGCTCCTGGATTCGTAGGCTTTTACCCGGACAACTTTGGGTATGATTCCTATGGAGAAGGAGACTTTATTTCAGCTGGAGCTGACAATAAGGTATATGCTTTGTTTGAAACTGGAACAGGAAAAACCGAAAAATATGAATTCGTTGCTAAATGGGGTGGCTG
>CEOW01012186.1_pt1 | contig 11154 bp, 8 predicted proteins | sample 530621 | NCBI WGS metagenome assembly CEOW01 (sample SAMEA2620734, study PRJEB7988) | marine metagenome | isolation source: saline water (ENVO:00002010), including | reverse complement strand
CCAGTATCTTTTGTATTTGTTACCACAACGCTTTCGGCAGCGGCTGGAGTTATGGGAGCCATGACTCTATCTTGGTCTTTATCAAAAAAGCCTGATCTGTCTATGGTTTTAAACGGCTCACTTGCGGGTTTAGTAGGTATTACTGCAGGTGCAGATGTTATTTCTCCAATGAATGCTGTTGTTGTAGGTTATGTTGCAGGGCTTCTTGTGGTCTCCTCAGTAATATTTTTTGATAGATTAAAAATAGATGATCCTGTTGGAGCTATTTCTGTTCACTTAACATGTGGGATTTGGGGAACCTTGGCTGTTGGTATTTTTAGTGCAGATCATAGTTTCATTACGCAGTTAATAGGTGTTGGTTCATATGCAATATTCTGCATCCTATCATCAACGCTAATCTTTTTTACTATTAAAAAACTTATGGGTTTGCGTGTTAGCGAAGAGGAAGAATTAACAGGGCTTGACCTTGGAGAACATGATATGGAAGCATACTCAGGTTTTCAAATATTTACCGTAGAATAATTTATTGAGGAAAATATGAAATTAATTATTGCAATAATTCAACCAGAAGAACTGCCTGAAATCAAAGAAGAGTTGATCAAAAGAAAAATTTATAAGTTCACCGTTACCAACGCCAAAGGGCAGGGTAAAGAAATATCCGTACAAGAGGTTTACAGAGGCCTTTCTCATGAAGTAACCTTGTTAAATAAGGTTAGGTTAGAGATCGCTCTAAATGATGAGTATGTTGATGATGCAATAAAAGCAATAACTAAAGTAGCGCAAAAGGATGGAGATAAAGGTCGAGGTAAAATTTTTATCTTGCCTATTGAGGAATGCATAAGAATAAGATCAGGTGAAAAAGGACCTAAAGCAATAGGTTAAAAGTAGAAGTTCATTTTACATATAATATTATGGAAGTGCTCATAATAAACCACAGTAACTTTCATAAATGAAATAGCGTGTTTATAGATTTGTTTTTACATTTTTAAATATTAAACTTCTTTCATTGAAATCGTTCAAATCGCTCAATATCAATGAAAACAATATTTAGTATACTTTTTTTAATCTTTGCGGGTTGCTCTTCAAATGTAGCACCTAAACTATTACTTCCAAACAACGTACCCTCAAACTATAGTCATTCAAAAAGCGATACTTTAGATTTTGTTGGAGAGTGGTGGCAAGTCTTTAACGATACAACTTTTAATAACCATTTTAAACAATTCAACGCCTTAAGCCTTGATCTAAAATCTGTTTCAAAGCAATTAGAATCATCAAGATTATTAGCAAGTATAAACGGCGCTATACTTTCACCAAATGTCAATATTAGTTCAGACGGAAGCCAAAGAAAGCAAAATTTATCAGCATTCGGTTTCTCTCCTAGCGCCCTAGGCTTAGGCGGTGAGAGTCAAGATTCGTCTAGTTCTGAATCTGTGATAAGTTTTGAGTCCAGCAACTTTAGCGCTAACCTTGTGATGCAGTGGGAGATAGATATTTGGGGAAAACTTAGAAACCAACGAAAAGCAGCCTTAAAGAATTACGAAGCATCTTATAATGAATTGAATTATTTACAATTTTCATTGGGCACTAGATTTGCTTTATCATACTACGACGCGGTAGAAGCCAAAATGCAACACTTGCTTTCTGACCAGATTTATCAATCACTAAAAGAAGTACGCGATGTTGTATCTGAAAGGTATGAACGAGGGTTAAGTACAAGCTTAGACCTTAGATTATCTGAATCTGCACTGGCAAATAGTGAATTACAAAAAATTAACCAATCTATTCAATCAGCAAAATTACTTAGGGATTTAGAGGTGCTTTTGGGAAAATATCCATCGTCATCACTTGAAATAAGCAATGCCCTTCCTCTTTCAATTCCTTCTATTCCTGCAGGAATCCCCTCTGATCTAATTGAAAGAAGGCCAGATGTTAAGGCGGCAATTAATAGAATAGAAGCAGCAAGCTTTGAGCACGTTCAATCAAAAAGAAATCTTTTTCCATCCTTTTCGTTGACTGCAACTGGTGGAACCTCGGCTTCAGATTTGAATGACATTCTTAATGGTGATTACTCTGTATGGAATTTAGGAGCCAATATAACTGCTCCCATTTTTCAAAGCGGGAGATTACGAAATAATGTTAAACTTAAGGATAGTCAATTATCTATTTCTGAAATTGAGGCAGCTAAAACTATGATACGTGCCTTTTCGGAAGTTGAACAAGCTTTGTTTGTTCAAAGTGCAATTAAGGAACAGTTAAAAGCAGTTTCAGCAGCTGAGCAGCAGTCTAAAGCAGCATATCTTTTGGCATTTGATCGTTATCAAAAAGGATTAACAGATTTAGTTACTGTTTTAAACAGTCAAAACCAATGGAGAAATACGCAGTCTTTACAAATATCGGTCCAAAAAAATCAAATTATGTCCTTTACTAATCTACTTCTAGCCCTTGGGGGCAACTTTTAAACTTGAGAGTCTTATGAAAAAATTAATTAAAAAATATACTGCAACAACAATCGTGATAGTAAGTGTGGCAATTACAATTATTATGATTTTTGCTAAACCTGCCCCAAAGCCAGTTCAGGTAAAATTTGTTCCTCCAATGGTAGAAACATTAGATGCAATACCCCAGACCTATAAGGTAGTAATTAACTCTCAAGGAACTGTTGCACCTCAAAAAGAAATTACATTGACCTCGGAAATACCTGGAAAAATTGATTTTGTATCACCTAAAATGCAAAATGGATCCTCGTTTAAAGCGGGTGATACGCTAATCATACTTGATCAAAGAGACTTTGAATTAGCGCTCATTGCAGCTCAATCTTCTATGTATCAAGCTCAAGTAATCTACGAAAGAGAGCTAGCTGAATCTGAAATCGCAAAAAAAGAATGGAGTTCCATTCGCGAAGGAAATGCATCTAGTCTTGCATTGAGAAAGCCTCAACTTGATCAGGCCAAGGCAACTCTTGCAGCTGCAGAAGCTAACTATAAAAGAGCCTTACTAAATGTTGAAAGAACATTTATAGTTGCTCCATTTAATGGAAGGGTGAGAAGTGAATTTGTGGATGTTGGAATGGTCGTCGCGCCAGGAATTCCTCTCGCACAGATATATGCGCTCGACATGGCTCAAATATCTCTACCAATAGCTGAAACAGACATTAAATTTTTAGCTATACCACTTGATGGCAGTGTTATACCTACCCCAAAACAACCTTCTGTGATTTTAACTTCAAACTTTGCGGGTATAAACCAAGAGTGGAGGGGAAAAATTTTAAGATCAGCCGCTGAAATAGACCCTCGTACAAGAATGCTTTCTGTTATTGGACAAATACCAGCTAGTCAGCCTGCAGGCTCTGGTTTTCCGATAAAAGTTGGAATGTTTGTCAACGCATCTATTCAAGGTAGAGTTTTCAATGATATTTATGTTGTGCCGAGGGAAAAAGTACGAGACAATATAGTTTGGGTTCTTAGCAAGGAAGGACTTCTCAGTAAGCGTGAGGTTATGGTGCTCCGTTATGAGCAAGATAAAGCTCTTGTCTCAAATGGGTTTCTATCTGGGGATAAAATACTTTTAACTCGACTTGATGTTCTTGTTGAAGGTATGAAGCTCCAGCAAAAAGATAATTAAAACATGGAAAGAGTGATTAAATGGTTTATTACCAATACGGTCGCAGCCAACATGCTGATGTTCATCATCCTGGTAGCAGGACTGCTTACGCTTCCTCGCTTAAAAATGGAGGTTTTTCCAGACCTTGCCATCGATGCGATTACGGTAAGCGTTCCTTATCCTGGATCATCACCAAGCGATGTTGAAGAAGGAATATGTTTTTTAATTGAAGAAAACCTCCAAGGTTTAAAGGGAATAAAGCGAATAACCTCATTGGCTTCAGAAAATTTAGGAATTACCACTGTTGAAGTTTTACCTGGTGAAGATATCAATGAGATTCAGGATAAAATTAAATCTCGGATTGATGCTATTGACAACTTTCCCGTTGATGCTGAAAAACCTATTATACAAAACATTACTCAAACTTCGGATGTTATCACAGTAGCTGTTTCAGGAAACGTTGATGAAGAAAGCTTGGTCTCGATCTCTGATAGAATTAAGGATGAAATTGATGGGCTTCCTGAAATATCATTAACTCAAATCATAGGAAAAAAACCTAGAGAAATTTCAATTGAGATATCTGAAGAGTCATTACAAAAACACAAAATAACTTTTCAGGAAATTGCACGTGCAATTAATCAGAATTCTATGGATACGCCTGGAGGTGCAATAGAAACTGGGTATGGAGAAATTCTTATCCGCTCTAAGGGTCAAGAGTATGACGTTGATGGATTTGCGTCAATTCCCGTTGTATCGCGTTCGGATGGCTCTAATCTTTTTCTGGGTGATATTTCTAAGATATCTGACGGTTTCGCTGATGTAGATCTTTTTCAAAGTTTCAATGGAAAGCCTTCTATTTTAATAAGGGTATTTAGAGTTGGTGATCAAAGTGCTTTGGAAGTTGCAAGCTCGATAAAATCGTATGTAGAAAAAACCGCTCCTACGCTACCTGCTGGCGTTGAAATAGGAACCTTTAGTGATGAATCTGTTCTTTTAAAGGGAAGAATAGATCTTCTAACCAAAAACGCATACCTTGGCCTAACTTTGGTTGTTTTGGTGTTAGCCATCTTTTTAAAACCCAAACTTGCTTTTTGGGTCTCTTTGGGAATTCCGATATCATTTATGGGAGGATTTCTATTGATGCCTGCAGCGGATCTCTCCATCAATATGTTATCGCTGTTCACATTCATTTTAGTACTGGGTATAGTTGTTGATGATGCAATTATCGTTGGTGAGAATGTTTTCTTGTGGCGTGAAAGGGGTTTACCTCCAGAAGAAGCAGCATTAAAAGGCGCAAGTCAGGTTGCCATACCTGTAACGTTTGCTGTGTTAACAACAATGGCAACTTTTTCACCGATGCTAACCGTTAGCGGAAATCTTGGCCAGGTATGGAGAATCATACCATTGGTTACAATCATTGTTCTTATTTTTTCTCTCATAGAGTCTCTAACTATTCTACCTGCGCACCTGGGTCATATTTCACTTGATAAAAAAAGTAAGTTTTTATGGACTAAAAGTCTTGGAAAGAGATGGGAAAGATTTCAAGAAAAAGTTAAAAATAGCCTACAATCGTTTGTGATGAATCGTTACCAACCATTTTTGGAAACAACTATTAAACACTATAAAGTAACGTTAGCATCCTCCGTAGGAATATTTATTTTAACCATTGGTCTTCTTGCTGGAGGATGGATGAAATTCGTATTCTTTCCGCCGCTTGAAGCTGATTTAGTTAACGCTACGGTAGTATTTCCAGAGGGGTCACCAATTTCACAATCTCAAGAAGCAGTTAGTTTGCTTCATAAATCAGCTGAAAAATTACGCGCCGAGCTTACAGATGAATATCCAGGAGAAATCATATTTTCAAACGTAATCGCTACTGCTGGCGATCAGCCTATCAAAAGAGAAGCTGCACAAGATTCTGGACCGGGTGCAGGTTCGCCATCTGATGGATCGCATTTAGCTGAGTATGCAATTGAGCTTTCGCCAGGCGAAGTAAGACCGATAAGTGCAGTTGAGATTGCTCAGAGATGGCGAGAAATGACCGATCCTATCTTTGGTGCCAAAGAAATGATTTTCACCACAGATCTTTTTTCTGCAGGTGATGCAATTAACCTGCAATTAACAAGCAGAAGTTTGAACGATCTAAATTCTGCGAGCACTCTATTAAAAGAAAGACTATCTAGGTATCCTGGCGTCATCGACATAAAGGATTCATTTGCTGTTGGTAAAGAAGAAATATCAATAAGACCTCTTCCAAGCTCAGCCAATTACGGCATTACAATGATCGATATTGCTTCACAGGTTCGGCAAGCCTTTTATGGTCTTGAAGTGCAAAATTTCCAACGTGGTAGGGATGAGGTTAAGGTATTTATTCGATATCCTGATGACGAAAGAAAAACAATAGAAAATTTAGAATCAATGATCATTCGCACTCAAAATGGCTCTGAGATCCCACTTAGGCAACTTGCAACTCTTGAGTTTTCAAAAGGCCTATCCAGCATAAGAAGGGTAGATCGAAACCGAGCAATAAATGTTACAGCCAATGTCGATATTTCAAAAATAACCTCTAATGAGGTCTTGAGCTCTGTTCAGCAAACTGACCTACCTCAGATACTTGATAAATATCCAAGCGTAAACTATTCTCTTGAGGGCGAACAAAGAGAGCAAAACGAAAGTTTAGGATCAATTTTTAAGAATTTCTTCATTGCAATGATTGTTGTATATACACTACTAGCAATACCATTTAGATCCTACTTACAACCCTTGATTGTTATGGGGGCCATTCCTTTTGGACTTACTGGTGCTGTAATAGGCCATATAATCATGGGTCAGAATTTGACGATTTTATCGCTCATTGGAATTGTCGCTTTGGCAGGCGTAGTTGTAAATGATGCGCTTGTTTTAGTAGACTTTATAAACCGATATAGACTTGATGGGCATACGGTTAAAGAAGCAATTTTAGAAGCAGGCCCAAGAAGATTTAGACCCATTCTTCTCACATCTCTTACAACATTCTTTGGTCTCTTGCCATTGCTGGTTGAAAAGAGTGTTCAAGCTAAATTTCTCATACCAATGGCTATATCGCTAGCGTTTGGAGTTCTTTTTGCTACTTTGATAACATTAGTATTTGTGCCATCAGCCTATTTATTTGTTGAAAAAATTAAAGAAAAACTTTTGACAAAAGAGGTTTCTCCAATAACCCAACTAAATTAGTTATTAACTATCTTGGAGATTGGAATCCATTTGGAGGCTACCGATGTCTCCGTACCAATCTCCGTCCAAGAAAAGAGTATCTGGTCTTTATGAGTTTCCATTTGAGGATATCCAGATATCCTTCCTTTTGAAACTTCAGCTATTACTATTTTATCTCGCATCGTAAGGTCATTTTTTATTTTTCTTACAACGATATTTGAACTTAGCTCTGAACTTTCTATCCAACTGACTAAAACCTCTGAATCATTAATCCAGTCAAGATCGACTCTACCTAATGGCATCCCGCTATCTACTCTGATAGGATTGGAAAATGTCTTTCCAAGATCATCTGAAAACGCCACATTTACTTTAGCCTCATCGTTGGCTGCAGTGTACCAAGCTATTGCTATTTGGTTGGAGCGTATCGAAAGCATTGGACCGTTTACTGGACATCCTGCAATCTTCCAGCCATCATTGTGAACTGAATAGGAGGTTTCCCATGTATCCCCAGTTTTTCTAGCAATGTATATATCTCTGATTTCTTCATCGCTTCTGTCGCGGTAAGCGACCACTAAAGTATCTTTAAAGGAAACTGAAGAAGTTGGACAGCACTCGCATACCTTTGGATCTATTAGATATTCAGGTCCAAGCTCACCGTTATTAGTGAATTCTCTATGATAAAGATTCATCTGACCATAATCATTTTTTCCATGACCCATTAGCATCTCCCTGCCATCGAGCCAAACAAGATCATGTTTTTTATTTCCAATACTTATCGAAACAAAGCCATGCTCACCTTTTATTGTTGTCGCATGTGGAATTTCAGATTTTGACCAAGAAAGACCATTGTCATAAGAAAATGATAAATGTATGTCATAGTCATAGGTTCCCACTCCAGACTTTTTCAACCAATGAGCAACTAGGGTATCATCGCTAATTTTGTTTAAGGAAGGAAAATCGGCCCAATTAACAAAAAATGAACTGTCTTCAGAGATTTTAAAAGGTTCACTCCATCTGTCATTTGAATAAACTGATCCCATTACAGACCAATTCAAATGATCAACTTGTTCAAACCAGCTTGCTGTTAAATGCTCTGATTTACTAGATGTAATCCTTGGAAATTTACTTCCAGATTGAGCGCTGGGTATGCTTTCAAAATCTCTGGCGCAACCAAATAAAAATAGAAATGAAATAAATATATTTTTCAATGCTCGTATCTAAACAAAGTAATATACAGCCCCTGTAAGTGCAGCTGAGATAATTAAGCCATTGAAAACAATTTGAAAAGCTTTCTTCCTCTGCGACTTCAGAAAATAAGTGTCCCTCTCACGCTCATATTTTGTCCCCATATGTTTGATGCCTAACGTTGAATAAACAATACAGGTTTTGCTGTACGCTTCAAGTAGTGAAACTGACATTACTATTGATGGAAGAAATATTAGAATCTTCCATATTCCAATGTCATAATTCATGATAAGGATAAGCGATAGTAAAGTAAGACATAAACTTATATAGCCTGAGGTTTTGCGATACTTTATTTGACTTCCACCTATATTTGGGCAGCTATTCATTGAAACAATTTACATTGTCATTTATATATATAATTAATTAATATATTTTAATAATCGATAAAAGGAGTTACAAATGCAAACCAAAGAAAAATTAGAGCTAGGTTGGAAATATCTTTCAACTGTTTTATTGTTTGTTTTAGGAGTCATGTTCATTCGTTCAGCTGATAATAATTCGATGAAATCCCTTTCCTTTAATAAAAAAGACGATATGGTTTTTATCATGGATAAAAAGGTTAATCCTAATGTTGATGAATTGGATGTAAAAGTTCAAAAAGAGGTAATCAATGGTGATACAGTGATGAATGTTACAGTAAACGGGGAAGAAATAAATTCTGAATCTTTTCTTGAGGACGATAATAAAATTAGCTGGACTGATGATAATGGTGACAAAAAAATCATAATGATTAAAATGGATGCATCACAAAAAGACGGCCCTTTGAAAAAGGAAAAAAAGATCATCCGTAAGAGATTAGAAAAGTCATCTAAATAATTTTATTTATTTTGGCTAATGGTAAATACAGAATTTTAATATGGTCATTATGCCCTTTATTGATCCCTTTGATTTCCATGGTCATCTCGGATGAAGTGCAATGGAGCGCATTTGATTTTTCAATTATGGGTGGCTTACTGATTTCCTTTGCATTAATTGGAAATTACATTTATACCTTTTTCAAAGATCAAAAAAGGACGTGGCTTTTATACATTTTAGCACTAGTATTTTTACTTGTTTGGGCTGAGCTAGCAGTGGGAATTTTTAATTCGCCCATAGCTGGTAGTTGATTGAATTCAATTTATGAAATGGTAACGGAGCTATTCAGCCTTGTAAGAACCAATCCTTATAAAAACGACATAAAATAATTACGCTCTTTCGTTAAATTTCCACTTAACTGAAAAAGGCTAATAATGAAAATCTCAAAAAATACTTTTTACAAATTATCTTTACATATTTTATTTTTAATGTTCATATCATGCGATGAGACCATCCAAGAAAGTTGCCCTGAGCCTAAGTTTGGAGATTTTATATCTATTGTTGATAAAGGTGAAATGACAATTGACTATATTGAAGGTCTAAAGCCAAGCTATGGACTTCCTGACGATTTTGAAATATCCTACGACATCAAAATATATTCTGTAGATTATAAGACTACAGATCCAAATGGGAATGAAGCAATAGCGTCAGGCGCTATTTATATCCCAATGAATACCGGCAAAGAGTCTCTGTCTCTAGTCTCTGGACAGCACGGTCTTACTATACAAAAAAGTGATGTTGCTTCATTAATCCCAGCATTAGGCTACCTAGGGGTTTTTGGTGCAAGTATTGGATACGCGGTTATTCAGCCTGATTATTTAGGTTTGGGCAATTCTGATTTCCCTTACTATCCAGTATATCAAAAGTCTAACGGAAAAGTCCTTTTGGATATGGTAGATGGAGTTAATGGATTTGCTTGTGAAAATGATATAAAACTTAATGATAATTTGTTTCTAATTGGATATTCGAACGGAGGGTACAACTCAATAGCAATGCATGAAGAGCTTTCAAGTAGGCCGAGAGATTTTGATATTGATGCCAGCGTAGTGATTGCAGGATACTATGATTTAGAGCGGGAAAAAGACTTCAAATATCCTGAAGTTATTGAAACTCCTGCATGGGCGATTTATCATTCATATGTAATTGATAAAACGTACAATTTGAATATAATCGATAAAATCATTCAAAAACCGTATGTTGATAAGCTCGATGATTTGTTCAGCGGAGAATACAGCGCCACCTATATTGACCAAAAACTTACAAGGTATACTGAGCAGCTATTTACTCATGAGTTTTTGAATGAATATGAGACTCTAGAAATTTTCGATGATTATAAAAAAGCTATTAATTCAAATTCACTTATGAACGCCAATATTATTGGAGATATTTTCCTTATTCATAGCAAAGAAGATGAAGTTGTTCCTTACGGTCAAAGTCAAAATCTATTTGAATCAATCAAATCTAAAGGGGGAAATGCTGAACTGGTTTTGCTTGAAAAGGGAAAGCATTCACCACAAGATTATGTAATGTCAGTAGTGGATGCATTAAAATGGCTTGAGCGGTATGATTGAAAAATTATACCATAATGTTGAATAATGCGTAAGTTGTCCAAATGAAAAGTAATGAGAAAGTTAGCTCAAAAGAGGTAGGTCTTGAGATAGGTTTAGTAATCAGCAGATTCTTATATAAGACTGAGCATCTGCATTATGGTTACTGGCCTGATGATCTTGAAATTATCCCTGAGAATGTTAGAAAAGCTCAAGATCTTCACTCTAAGCTCATCATAGATTCTATCCCTGATGATGTAGAGACTATACTAGATATTGGAAGCGGCTCAGGTGGCTTAGCAGAAAAACTTATTGAAAAAGGCTTCAATGTTCACTGCGTATCCCCAAGTGATTATTTAGCTGATGCTATTGAACATAAACTTGGAGATAAGGTCAAAGTCTACAGGTCAACATGTCAAGATCTTGAGCTTGAACAAAAATACGATCTTGTTATTTTTAGCGAGAGTTTTCAATACGTTCAAGTAAATCAAGCCATTGAAAAAAGCATCGACGCATTAAAGCCGAATAAGCATCTTCTAATCTGTGATTTCTTTAGACAGCCAGGGACTGGAAGACGTCCTTTGGGAGGAGGTCATGGTTGGGATTGGTTCCAAAACGCACTCAAGGATTACCCTTTAGAGGAAATTATAAATACGGATATTACCAAAGAGACAGCCAGAACTATGGACATGTTAAACGACATGTTAAGCAATGT
>CEOW01018529.1_pt1 | contig 11195 bp, 14 predicted proteins | sample 530621 | NCBI WGS metagenome assembly CEOW01 (sample SAMEA2620734, study PRJEB7988) | marine metagenome | isolation source: saline water (ENVO:00002010), including | reverse complement strand
GCTTCAGCTAAATTTTTTTGAATTGCTGCTCCTGGTTTATAAAACATATGAGCAAACTTTGACCAATACACTCCTCCAAAAAGGACAATGTTTGATACAATGAATAAAACTAAAAAAACTTTGTCGTCCCATCTATCATTTAAATTTAAAGATTGTAAAAATGACCAAATTAATCCAAATAATGAAGTTGCAACAAGTGCAAGGACAAATAAATCTGCTTTAATAATTCTGTACCACGGTTGCGCTTCTGAATAAACATCCACTCTTAAAAAAAACCAAAACCATGATCCACCCAAAACTGTCATTATGGCTCCAGCATGCCAAATGATAGGCCATGCAATTGGAGTTACTGAATTAGTATTTGAATAACAAAATATCATTATTACAGATCCAATCCAAAATAATATAGTTCCATACATTCCTAAAAGATGAGCCGCTCTTCTTTTTCCCGCCCCTAATTCTGATGTAGTTGCAATATCACTAACTATGGTTTTAGAAATTACTGAAATTCTTTCAGACGAACTTAAGGTTTTTTTAGCTGATAATTTTGCTTTTTTTGCATTTTCAAAAAAATATCTAACATTCTTTTTATGAATTATATCTAGTAATGTTCCAACAATCACAAGTACTGCCATAACAATAACAAAACTTTGCATTAGTATTGCCGGTACAGTTTCAGCAAGCATTGAAAACGGATTTATTAAAAACACAGCTAATTATCTCCTAATTTGATTTGAGTTTTTTAGTATACTTACAATAATAGTTCAACCGCGTTATATCGTCATTTATTTGGTATAAATGTTATATTTATTTAGATTTTCTAACATAATGTTGTTTTGAAGGAATAACTCCTCTTACACCTCCCTGGGGATTCTCAACATCGCCTTCTCTTCTTGGAATCAAATGAATATGACAATGCATTATAGATTGGCCAGCAACCTTTCCACAATTTATTCCAATATTAAAACCTTTGATAGTTTGATCCATTTGTTCAATTTTATTTTTACTTAATAATATAATTTTGTTACAGGCTATCATTTCATTATTTGTTAATTCAAAATAATTTTTTATGTGTCTTTTTGGGACAATTAATAAATGAAACTCTGATACAGGATAAGTGTCAAAAGTTGAATAAGCTAAATTATTTTCAAAAATATATTCTTTATTTTTAGTATTACAAAATAAACAAGGGTTATTTGGATCTTTCATATATATTTAAAAATACTTTTTTGTGTTTTTATCTCTCTATTATAAATAAATAATAGTTTTTTATAAAATTTATCAGACTTTTTGTTCCAATTGATTTCGTTTATTTGTTTGACAGAAGTAATACCTTTACCAGATCCAACTAATATTATTTCTTCAAATTTGTTTATATTTTTTAAAAAAATATCTTTTTTTATTATTTTAAATTTTTTTTCTAAAAATCTAATATTTGTTCCTTTATAAAAATTATTTACTGGAGAATAAATTTTATTTTTAGAAACAAAAAGTAAGTTTGATGTACCAGATTCTAAAATTTTATTATTAACAACTAATGCAATGTCTGATTTGCTAGGATCTAATTTTGATAAATGTTTCAATATTATTTTGTATTTTAAATTTTTATATTCAGGTTTTATTCTTTTATAATTTATTATGTTTAAATTAAAGTTTTTCTGAGTTTTAATTTTATTTCTTATTGATATTGATATTATATTTTTTTTAACAGCTACTCTTAATAAATGATTATAATTTTTATTTTTTTTTATATTTAAATTAATTAATTTTAATATTTGTGATTTAATATTTCTTTCATAAATTTTATAAACTTTTAAAGATTTTATTAAATTATCTATATGTGACTTAAAAAAAAGTATTCTTGGAGGTTTGCCATAAATCCACATTGTTGTGAAAACACCATGATCATTCCATAAATCTCTAAATTTAATTATTTTTAAATTATTACGCTGATATGATTTTTTTAATAAGTAATTTACCATTTGTTGTCAAAAATGAATCTGGGTGAAATTGAAATCCATATACATCATCTTTTCTATTTTCGAAAGCCATAGCTATTCCCGTTGAAGAACATCTCATTGTTATTTCGAAATTTTTTTTAAAAAATGGCTCTTTAAGCTTAAGAGAATGATATCTACCCACTTTAAATTTAGAATTTTTTTTAAATATAGATTTATTACTCGTAACAGTAACACTTGATTGATGCCCATGGTAAATCCTTTTTTGTTGAATAATATTCGCTTTTTCACAATATAGTATTTGTTGATACCCTAAACATATACCAATTATTTTTTTTTTACCTTTGTATTTATTATAAATTTTTGATGTACTTGGGTAATCTTTAGGCGATCCTGGTCCTGGTGAAAGAACAATTGTTTTTGACCTATTCAGTAATTTTTTATTAAGATTAAAATAATTTGAGCAATAAATTTCATCAAATTGAGAAAATTGATGAACCACATTCCATGTAAAAGAATCTTGATGATCAATAATATAAATCACTTGTATAACTCCAGCAAAGATTTTGCTTTTATATAATTCTCATTAAATTCTTTTCTAGCAGCACTATCTAGAACAACACCTGAAGCTGCAGATATTTCAGAAAAATTTTTATAATTTAAAATAGATCTAATAATTATATTAAATCTCATATCCTGATTAAATTTTATGTAACCAAAACTGCCTGTAAAAATATTTCTATCTTCCTTTTCTTGTTGATTTAATAGTTCAAGAGTTCTAATTTTTGGACAACCAATAACTGAACCTCCAGGCATCATTGATGTTATTATATCTTTTATTTTGCAGTTATTATTTAATCTTCCTTCAACACTAGTGACATAATGATATAAATGTCTATATTCCTCCACATATTTTTCCTTTTTTATTTTTACCGTTCCAGGTTTACATATTCTTGAAAGGTCGTTTCTTTCCATGTCAACAATCATATTATGTTCTTTGGTCTCTTTAATATTATTTTTAAAAAACTTTAAAGCCATGTACTTATTCGTAAATTTATTTTTTTTTAAAGTTCCAGCTATAGGTTTTGTAATTATCCTTTTTCCTTTTTTTGATATTAAAGTTTCTGGAGAGCAGCTTACTATAGAGTAATTTTTATCTCTTATCATGAAAGATTCTGGTGATGCATTCGTTTTCATTAATTTCCAAAAAAAATTTACAGGATTGATTTGTGATTTATTTTTATATTTTGTGCATATTTTTATCTGATAGGTCTCTCCTGATCTAATTTTTTTAGAAAAGGTATCAAATATTTTTTTGTATTTTTTAAAATCAATATTTAATTTGAAAGGACTTAGAATTTTTGTTGATTGAAAAAAACTATTAAACTTATTTGATTTAATATTTGATGTTATTGAAATTTTTTTTCTTATTTTAATTATTGTCTCAGGTTTATAAAAAACACCTTTATAAAATTTTATTTTTTTTTGCTTTTTTATTTTTAAACCTAATAAATTGTTAAGTATTTCATAACCAAAAAAACCAATATAAAGGTCTGTTTCTTTTTTATAATTTAATTTTTTAAAAGAATTTAAAAAATTTATTACATTTTTATTATGTAATATAATTTTTTTTGAAAAATCAGTGTATATATTATAGCCGCCGTCCACTTTATAAATAATAAAGGGTTTATTTGACTGATATAATTTTTCTAAATAGGGGTTAAATTTTAGTTTAGGCAGTTTGAACTCTCTCTATTGCTTTCTCTTTTATTGGCAAGTGTATCAAGCCAGCAAAAATAGATAAAGCGATAGAAATGTACCATGCAAAATCAAATGAGCCATAAAGTTCATAAAAAACACCTCCTAAATAAGCTCCTAAAAATGATCCAACTTGATGACTAAAAAAAACAATTCCGTACAATAAAGCGATATATTTTGTTCCAAAAATGTGTGCTACTAATCCGTTTGTGGGTGGCACCGTAGCAAGCCATAAAAAACCAAATGTAATACCAAATACAATCGCATTAAAAACACTTGGTGGTAAAAATATAAAGTAAATAATTGAAACACCTCTCAATAAATATATTGCACTTAATAATTTTTTTTTACTATATTTTGTTGAAAGATAACCAGCAGTTAAAGTACCCACCATGTTAAAAATTCCAATTAAAGCTAATATCGCAGCCGCGCACCAGTCTGGGAGTCCCCTATCGTTAACATAAGTGGGAATATGTGTTGCTACAAGTGCTATATGCCACCCGCATACAAAAAAACCTAGTGTTAAATAAATAAAACTTTTATTTGTAAATGCTTCTTTAATCGCATCCTTTGCTGTTTGTTTATTTTCTTGTGGTGTTGAGCCAGTTGGTATTTTTGGGGTTGTTACGAATAAAGCTGCAACAAGTCCTAATGTAAGAAATAGTATAAAATACAATATAGTTGTTTCCCAACCTGTCTCCACTAGAGAATAATTTACTATTAACGGAGAAACAAAATAACCAAATGAACCTGCTGAAGTTACTATACCAGTTGCAATAGTTCGATTTGATATTGGAAAATGTTTTGCTACAACAGATATTGGTATATTTATTGCAGTAGAGCCTAAACCTACACCAATTAAAATACCAATTGTTAAAGTAAAATAAAAACCTGTGTTAAATCCTAAATAAAAAAAAAGAACACCAGCCAAATAAAATATAAATCCTATAAATATTGCAACATTACCACCATACTTATCTGTAATAATTCCAAACAAAGGAGCAAATGCACCCCATAGAAGCATTTGTAAGCCCATAGCAAAACCAAAATGAGTAATTGAAATATCTAAGTCATTTGAAAAATCAAAATAAAAAAGACCAAACGTTTGCCTGATTCCTAATGCGATTATTACAATTATACTTGCTGCAATTAATGTAATAAAAGCTTTTTTATTTTGAAAGAAAATTTCTTTACTCATTTAATATGTTTTAAAGCTTTTCTTAAATCATTAATTAAGTCTTTTGGATCTTCAAGACCTATATGAAGTCTTACTAAGTGTTCATTTTTATTTAGTCCTAAATAATTTCTATTACCCAGTTCTCTAAATTCTTGCTGTAAAGCAAGACTTTCAAAACCACCCCAGCTATATCCATATCCAAACAGTTTTAATGAGTTTACGAATTTAATTACAGACTTTTTACTTTTTGATTTAATTTTTAACCCCATCAATCCTGATGCTCCAGAATAATATTTTTTCCACATTTTATAATTCATCGACCCTTTTTTAAGAGGATATAAGAGTTTTATTTTTTTATTTTTAGAAAGAAAAATTGCTACTTTTTTTGCATTTTCTTGATGCTTATCAAGACGAATATCTAAAGTTCTTAAGCCTCTTATTATTAAGTAAGCATCATCAGGTCCTAATCTTAATCCTGCTATTTTATTTGCTTGTTCAACATATTTGAATACTTTTTTATTTACAGCTAAACTACCACCCATAACGTCTGAATGACCTGAATAGTATTTTGTTGCTGAAACTATTGCCATGTCAAAACCCAATTTAATTGGTTTTAAAAAATAAGGTGTAGCCCAAGTATTATCTATTGCAGTGAATATTTTATTTTTTTTTGCGATTGAGATAATTTTAGATAAATCTTGAAATTCAAAAGAATTACTTCCTGGATTTTCAACATAAATTAATTTTGTTTTACTTGAGATATTGTTTTTTAATGTACTTAAATCATGAGGATTATAAAAAACTGTTTTAATATTAAATGATTTAAGAAAATCTTGAGTTAATAATCTTGTTGGAAAATAAACAGGGTCTGCAATGAGGATTTCATCGCCAGGACGAACAATGCTAAAAATCGACAAAAATACTGAACCAAATCCTGTTGGTGTTAAAAAAACGTGATGGCATTCCTCCATCTTTTTTAACATTTGTTGTAAAATGTATGTCGTAGACGTTCCTTGCCTTCCATAATCAAAGTGACCACCAGTAGGATTTTTTTTACCTTTAGCTTGCGTTTTTCTAAGCTCATTCATTGTTTTAAAGATTATTGTTGATGCTCTTACAACTGGAGGATTTACAGACTGATTGTAATAATCTTTTGCCGTATGTTTTAAAAATGTTTTAAAAGATTTATCCATAATAAATTTGATATGATAACTAGACAATGCTATATCCGTTAAATATGTCAACAAAAAGAAATAAAGGAGATTATGGGTTACCCAAAAAAGCATAGAGGCCGTAGAAAAATGGGCTCAAAAAAAAGAAGAGCAAGAAAAAAGAATAAGAAAAAATAGTATTTATTCTTTAATCCAACCACCGCCTAGTACTTTATCACCAAATTGATCCTTGTTATAAAATACACAAGCTTGGCCTGGAGAAATTCCATGTTCTATATCAACTAAATTAACTTCAGCACTATTATTATCTTGTAAATTTACTTTTGCTTCTAAGAGCTTTCCTGTAGATCTTACTTTAACAAAAATATTTTTTTCAAATTCTTTTTTTTCACTTAATAGATTTAAATCTTTTAAAAAAATATTTTTTTTTCCAAGTTTTTCTTTTGGACCAACTATTATTTCATTATTTTCTGAGTCTATTTTTATTACATAAAGTGGTTCTTTATCTGAAACTTTGATTCCTTTTCTTTGTCCAATTGTAAAATTAATTATTCCATCATGTACACCAATTACCTTACCATCTAGATTTTTTATATTTCCTTTTTTAAAAGAGTCTGGTCTAAATTTTTTAATAACTGATGAATAATTACCATTAGGTACAAAACATATGTCTTGGCTATCAGGTTTGTCTGCTACATTTAAATCAAGTTCTTTTGCAATTTCTCTGGTCTTGTCTTTTAAAAATTTTCCAAGTGGGAATCTTAAATAATCTAATTGTTCTTTAGTTGTATTAAATAAAAAATAGCTTTGATCTCTAGTTTCATCAATTGCCCTGTACATGTTAGTTATATTGTTTTTGGTTATGCTTTTTACATAATGTCCAGTTACCAAAGCATCAGCTTTAAGATCTTTTGAAACTTCAAATAAATCTTTAAATTTGACTGTTTGATTACACTGAATACATGGTATTGGAGTTTCTCCCTTTAGATAACTATCTATAAAATTATCTACTACTCCCTGCTTAAATTTGTCCTGATAGTATAAAATTTTATGTTCTATTCCTAGTTTATTTGCTACGCGTTTAGCATCCATGATATCTTGACCTGAGCAACATTGCTTGGACTTTGCTACTTCTTTGCTATTGTCATATAACTTTAACGTTATACCAATTACATTATAGCCTTCTTTTTTCATCATTCCTGCAACTGTAGAAGAGTCTACTCCGCCAGACATAGCTACAACAATTGTTGTATCTGAAGGTTTTTTTTGTAATCCAATTGAATTTAATTCTATTTTCATTTGATGGTATTTATACTTAATTCTAATATAAATTAAATTAAATGATTATAGATTTTGAACCTGGAGATAAAGTTATTAATCCAGCTAATAAAAGCTGGGGAATTGGTCAAGTTCAGTCTATTATAAACGAAAAAATAACAGTAAATTTTGAAAATGTAGGCAAAAAAGTAATTAATTCAAATAATATTATATTAGAAAAATTTGAAAAACATGAATGAAAAGAATTTAAAAGATTTAGTAGAAAAACAAATAGATAATTTTCTTTACGCTGGTGAAGTTGCTTTAGATTTAAGAAACAAAGGTCTTAATAAAGAAATTAAATCAGATGGTACACCTGTAAGTAATGGCGATTTAGAAGTAAATAGAATTATTACAAAAAAAATATTAGAATTAACTCCAGATTTACCAATAGTATCAGAAGAAACTTCTCACAACAAATTAACAAAAAATCTTACAAATTTTTGGCTTGTTGACCCTATTGATGGCACTTATGATTATATTAATAACTTAGATGAATTTACAATAAATGCTGGTTTAATATTAAATAGAAAACCTGTTGCGGGATTGATTTATGCTCCAGCAAAAAGAAGAATGTTTTATTCATACGGCAAAGGTATGGCCTATGAATTAAAAGATGGAAATTTAACAAATTTAAAATGTGATACTGAAACTAAATCAGGTTTAATTAAATTTGTAAGTTACTCAAATAAAATAAAACCTGAAATTGAAAAAATTCACAAAGAGATTGGGGTTAAAGAATTTATTAGAATGAAAAGTTCATTAAAATTTTGCGTCGTGGCATCTGGTGAGTTTGATGGTTATGTAGCTGAAGCAAGAGCTTGCGAATGGGATATTGCTGCAGGTCATGCCATTCTTCAAGATGCTGGTGGCACTATAACAGATTTTAATGGTGATGAGATATTGTATGGAAAAGAAAATTTTAAAAATCCAAGTATAATTTTAAAAAGAAGCAAAAATCTTTAATGAGCGAACAAGTAAGAATAATTTTAATTATAATAGTTTCAGTATCAATATTTGGTTTATTAGTATTTGTTTTTGTAAAAAATTATATAAGAAGCAAAATCCAATATTATCTTGAAAAAAACCAAAAAAACAAAAAAGAAAACTAAAGAAGATTTATAATTTTTAAATATTCTTCCTTTTCAAGTTCCATAACTCTTCTTGAAACTTCAAAATCAAAACCTGCTCTCGCTAAAACACCAATATCTTTTTTATAAAAAAGCCCTCTATTTGCCTCGTCTCTGTTTGGGCCAATTCTTTTCTTTTTACATATTTTTATTGCAGAAAAAAAGTCTTGGTCTTCGTTATTTATTTTAATTAGATCAATTGTATTTTTAATATATTTTTCACCTATACCTTTGTTAATCAAATAATTTCTAATTTTATTTATTGATGAACCTCTTTGAATAAGACTTTTGGCTTTGGATTCTGAATAAAACTTATCATTTATAAATTTCGATTTTTCTAGATCTTCAGTAACTATATCAATTAAATCACTAATATTACTTTTTTTAACACTAGGATTTTTAGATTTAAGGTATTTTTTCAATAAATATGTTTTTAACTGTTGTTTAGAAGGAGCAAATTTTTCGATGTAATTAAACGCAAAATTACGCATCTCTTCAACGGTTACCTCTAAAGTTTTTTTTTTATTTTTTATAGGAATCATCGATACTTTTAATATAATACAAATTATTATGTTTGGGCAAATTTCAGCATTTTTTACAATAGAAACAATTTATTTATGGTTAAACTTTGGTGTTTTGCCCTTTTGGTTCATATTAATCTTTTTTCCTCAGTCAAGAATTAGTGGACTGCTTGTTACATCAATTGTTCCATTTGTAATTTTAGGATCTACATATATTTATTTGATTTATTACTTTTTTAATGAAGGTTATGACTTTCTTCAAAATTTTGAATTATATCTAGGTATATATAATTTGGCTAATTTATTTGAAAATGAAGCTTTTTTAATTCTATTTTGGACACACTTTTTAGCCATCAATTTATTTTGTGCTACATGGATAGTAAGAGATAGTCAAAAATATTTAATCTCAAAATATTTTAACTTTATACCTTTGGTTATTACTTATTTTGTTGGACCAGTGGGTATTATTTTATATTGGGTAATTAGAATTTTCTTTGCGAAGAAAATTAGCCTTTTTGATTAAAAATTATTTAATTACTTTAAAACCTGAGTTCGACATACTTCCAAATCCACCTTCAACATGAGATACTTTATTGAAACCCATTTCTTTTAAAGTTTTCACTGCTAAAGCTGATCTGCCACCAGCTGCGCAAAATAAAACCAATTCTTTATTTAAATCCAGATTATTATTTTGAACATAAGCACTATCAGGATGTATTGAGAACTCTAATAATCCTCTTGAAATATGAAAAGAATTTTCAATTCTACCTAAATTTTGTAGTTCAATTGCATCTCTAATATCAATTAAGTTACACTTATTCTCTTTAGAAAGTTCTAAAGCTTCCGATGGAGAGATGGTTTTTACTTCAGAAAGAGCATCTGCGACTAAAGTTTGTGGTGATTTAATTGTCATAAATGTTTATTACACTAAAAATAAATTATTACTATAATAAATATGAAAAAAAAATTAAAATTTATAAAAGCACAAAACTTTAAAATACCTTCTACAGACGGTAAAATATTTGAATTAAATAAAATAAAAAACAAATATATTGTGATCTATTTTTATCCTAAGGACGATACCCCTGGATGCACAATAGAAACTAATGATTTTAATTCTTTATTACCAAAATTTAAAAAATTAGACTGCTTGGTAATTGGGATATCTAAAGATAATATTGAAAGTCATCTGAAGTTTAAAAAAAAATATAATATTAAATTTGATCTTTTGGCTGACGAAAAAAAGGAGGCAATAAAAGGTTACAAAACTTGGGGTAAAAAAAAGTTTATGGGAAGAGAATTTATGGGTTTAATACGAAGCACTTTCGTAATTAAAGATCAAAAAATCATTAAAGAATGGAGATCTGTTAAAGTAAAAGATCACGCTTTAGAAGTCCTAGATTTCATTAAAAATCACTAATTTAAGAGACCTTTCGACCGATCACAGGAGCGGAGGTTCAAAAGGTCCCTTTAAAAATGAAGGGCCCTATAAATAGGACCCATCATACTTACCTGTTCTTTAATTGCTAACTATTAGAGAGACTAATTGTCGAACAAGTAAATTCTTTAATCTCTTATAGCGTATGCAATCACACCTGTTTCACTAACGTCAGTACCTTTTAGTTCAGCCTCTTTACTTAATCTAATACCCATAGTATTTTTCATTAATATCCAAACTATAAAAGCTACGACAAAAACAAATACATTTATGGAAATTACACCTAGTAACTGAGTTCCAAAATTTGCGCCTGAGTTGGTAATAGGTACTGCTAATGTTCCCCATATACCAGCAAATAAGTGTGCCGGAATAGCTCCTACCACATCATCAACTTTAAAGTGAAATAAAAGTTTAGTTCCAAATATTACTATTATTCCCCCGACTGCACCAATTAAAATAGCAGCTATTGGAGTTGGCATTAAAGGTTCAGCTGTTATTGCAACTAATCCACCTATTGCACCATTTAACATTTGGATCACGTCAGTTTTACCATACATCAATCTAGTTACTATAGCGCAAGCCATTACACCTCCACATGCAGCTAGATTAGTGTTGATAAATATTTTTGATACAGCTATTGCATCGTCAGCAGTTCCCATAGCAAGTTGAGATCCACCGTTAAATCCAAACCAACCTAGCCATAAAATAAATACTCCTATTGTTA
>CEOW01071025.1_pt1 | contig 11209 bp, 8 predicted proteins | sample 530621 | NCBI WGS metagenome assembly CEOW01 (sample SAMEA2620734, study PRJEB7988) | marine metagenome | isolation source: saline water (ENVO:00002010), including | reverse complement strand
ATGAATTTTTGGATATAAATTTTTAATAAAATTTCGTCTATCTTTAGAAATTTCACAAACCTTCAATAAATCACATCTATCATTATTAACTAAATTTCTAACTAAATTTGGACCCCAATAACCAACACCAATCTGAGCAACGTTTAATTTTGTTTTCATAATCTATTGAACCAATGTTTCTAAATAGGAAGAATCAACTAATACTTCTCTAGCTTTACTCCCACTATAACCGGAAATAATACCTAAAGATTCAAGTTCATCAACTAACCTTCCAGCTCTACTATAACCAATTCTAAACTTTCTTTGTAATAATGATACTGATGCTTGCCTGTATTCTATTACCAATTTTGCTGCGTCCATCAATAATTCATCTCGACCTTCAATGTTAAAATCGGAATTGTCTGTTTTTTTACGAGCTTTAGGTAAATGTTTTTCTTCTGGTTTTGGTTGGTTTTCAATATGTTCTAATATTTTTTCGATTTCATCTAATTCTATTAAAGCATTATGCAATCTAGTAGGTGAAGATTTCCCAGGAGGTAAAAATAACATGTCACCTCTTCCTAATAAGAGTTCGGCACCCATTTGATCAATAATTGTCCTAGAATCAATTTTTGAAGAGACTTGAAATGCAATTCTAGCAGGGAAATTAGCTTTAATTAATCCAGTAATTACATCTACTGATGGTCTTTGAGTTGCCACAATCAAATGAATACCAACAGCTCTTGCCATCTGAGCTAAACGTGTTATTGGTTCTTCAACATCTCTTCCTGATGTAATCATTAAATCTGCCAATTCATCAATCAGAACAACCAGATATGGTATTTTTTCTAATTCTGGGTTAGTATCTGCTTTGTTTAAATATTCTGAAATATTTCTCACAGTTGCATCCGCAAAAACCTCATACCTTCTTTCCATTTCTATAAGGGCTGCTCTCAAAACAGCAACTGCATTATCTGCTGTAGTCATAACATATTCTTCAATGTCCGGTGACGTAATTAAATGATAGCCAACTAAAGATTTATATGCGGATAGTTCTAATTTTTTAGGGTCTATCATAATGAATTTCACTTCATCTGGCTTAGCTTTATACAGAATTGATATTATGATCGTGTTAATACAAACAGATTTACCTGCTCCAGTTGCTCCAGCAATCAACAAATGAGGCATTTTTGCTAAATCATATACATAAGCTTCACCAGAGGTAGTTCTTCCAATTGCTAAAGTCAATTTTGATTCACTTTCAATATATTTTTCTGAGTTTAAAATGTTTCTCATGTATACAATTTCGGGATTTTCATTTGGAAGTTCAATACCCACAGATTTAGAACCAGGTATAGGAGCTATTATTCGCACACTTTGTGCTCTCATTACTCTGGCAAGATCATCAGATAAATTTGTAAATTTATTTACTCGTACTCCTTCAGCAGGCTCTATTTCAAACAGTGTAATAACAGGTCCCGGAGAAATTCTTACAACTTTACCATGTACATTGAAGGTCTCTAATGCGTGTTCTAACTGATTGGCTTTTTCTGTTAATACTTCTTTGGAAGTTTTTTCATCAAACTCAATTTGATTACTCAATAAATTAATTGAAGGCAGTTTATATTCTAAGTAACGACTTTTTCGTTCTGAGAGTTCATCTAAATTACCTTCAAGGATTTTTTCCACTTCTCCAATTTCAATATTTTCATCCAGGGAAGATTCTATTAATTCTTTTGTGGGTGCAGCACTATCATAATTTTTATTATCAAAATTTTCTTTATTATTTTCTTTTGCATCATTAGAAATATTTAAATCTATTTTATTTTTTTCAATTACATTTTCATAATTCAAAGTTTCCTGATCATTTTTCAATTCTATTTCAATTGATGAACTATTTATTTTTTTATTAATAATATTTAATTGACTAATATTTTCTTTATCTTTGTTAATACGTTTATTTTTAATTGTGTTAATTTTATATTTTAATAAATTATAAATTTTTATCAAAAGATCAGATATTGAATAATTAAAATAATTTGAACATAAAAAAATAGTAGAAACTATTAAAAAAATTACAAAGCCATAAAATCCTATAAAATCATTCAAAAATTTTCCTACAACTCCACCAACTAAGCCAGAATTATTGTACGAAATCATACCTTCAATTTTAAAGAATTCAAAAAGAGCAAGCCATAGACTAAATAAAAATGAAAAAATAGTTAAATATATAAAACTTCTAAGCCAAGGTTTAATTGATCTCTGTAAAAATATCTCAATTCCTGAAATCATGATAATGATTGAAAAAAATAATGATCCCCAACCAATGAACAACTTCATCAAATAATATGAAATATAAACTCCAAAGATACCGAAGATATTATTTATAGATATATTAGGATCAATTGTTGGCTCCTCAAATGGATCATGTGATAATAGACTTATGAAAATTATAATACCAACAAAAAATAATATTGCACCTAATATTTCTCTTTTTAATTTCGACATGTTATGTTTTTAGAGAAGTTTTTTTAATAAAAGGTTTAAGATATAATTTTGCTTCAACTTGTTTTTCTCTAATAAGAATCTTTATTTGTTTTTGATGTTTGATACTATCAGTTTTTATTCTAGCTAATCCAATTCCACAATTTAAGACTGGTGATTGTGTACCACTTGTAACTTTACCAATTACTTTGTTATCTTGAAGTACTTCATAACCCTTTCTTGGGATACCTCTCTCTAACATTTTAAAACCAACAAGTTTATACGTATCTTTTTTTTTAATTATGGTATCTTTACCAATGAAATCACCCTTATTTAAAGATGTAATCCATCCTAAGTTTGATTCATATGGAGTTATCGTTTCATCCATATCATTTCCGTATAAACAATATTTCATCTCTATCCTCAAAATATCTCTTGAAGCTAAACCACATGGTTTTACTTTCATATCAATAAATTCATCCCAAAGAAATTTTATAATTTCATTTGAAGCCATAATTTCGAAACCTAATTCACCAGTATAACCAGTACGGCTAATGAAAATTTTACTGTTTTTATAACTTGATTCAATAAATGTGTAAAAATCATTTGATATATTTTGATTTAAAATGCTTTCTAAAGTTTTTCTACTATTTGGACCTTGTACTGCTATTAAACTATTTTGATCAGATATATTATCTAAATTAACATTGTAAGACGAATTCATTTTTGACATCCAATCAAAATTTTTATCAATATTTGATGCATTAACAATTAATAAAAATGATTTTTTTTCTTTGTATAAAATCATATCATCAATAACACCACCCTCAAAATTACACATAGCCGTATATTGAGCATCTCCAACTTTTAATTTTGTGATATCATTTATTAATAATTTTTGAAGAAATTCTTTTGAACCTAATCCAGATATTCTAAATTGGCCCATATGGGAAACATCAAAAATACCTACATTATTTCTAACTTCTTTACATTCAGACAAAATACCATCAGGATAAACAATTGGCATACTATATCCAGCAAATGGAAGTATTTTAGCTCCTAAGTTATAATGCTTATCATATAAAATTGTTTTTTTCATCTTAATTTACCTAGAACCCTTTTAATAATTTCCTGAGTATTAATATTTTTTTCATCACTAATTTTTAGCTCTGCAATTGTTTTATTTATTACACTTGTCTTAAAGCCCAATGTTTCTAAGGCTTGAATCGCTTCAGAAAAAGATTTTGTCAAAGTATTTTCATTTTCAAATGGTAAATCATCTTTATCTAATTTAACAAATTTATCTTTTAATTCAACTATGATTCGTCTCGCAGTTTTTGGACCTATACCTGGTAACGCAGTTAACATACTTACTTCACTTGCAATTAATCTTTTCTTAAATTCTTCTGGAGATACAGCAGATAATAAATTTATCGCGGTTTTTGGACCTATACCTGAAACACCTATTAACAGCATAAATAAATCTTTTTCCAGTATATCTAAAAAACCATATAATTCTTGCGAATTTTCATTTACATTGAAATATGTATTTAGCAATACTTCTTTCTTTTTATTTGGTAATAAACCATAAGTATTATTTGATATATGACATAAATATCCGATGCCATTGACATCAATAATGACTGAATTTGGTTGTTTATCTAATATTTCACCTCTAATAAAAACTATCATTTTTCCCTTAATAATGTTGATTGTTGAAAATGACAAAGAGCAATAGACAATGCATCAGAAGCATCAAATGGCTTGGGTAAATCATTCATTTTTAAAATTGATTTAACCATAAATTGAAGTTGCTCTTTTTTCGCATTACCATTTCCAGCTATAGATTGCTTTACTTTTCTTGCAGAATACTCATAAATTGGCAAATCATAATTTGATCCCGCCAATAAAGCGACAGCTCTAGCATGACTTAGCATTATTGTCGATCTAACATTTTTTCCATAAAATATTTCTTCAATTGATAAAACAGCTGGTTTATACTTTTTTATAATTTCAATAACATCGTAATGTATAACCCTTAATCTCTCAGACAATGGAAATTGAGTATTAGGAGGTTTTATTATACCAAAATCAACTAAAACAGGTTTATTTGAAGAAACATTTATTAATCCATAACCAGTTTGAGTTAAACCAGGATCAATTCCTAATATTACCAATTTATTTAAATCCTATGCCACTAATTCAAAATTTGAATACACTTTTTGAACATCATCATATTCTTCTAATAATTCTAATAATTTTAGAAGCTCATCAGAATCTGAATTTGAAATTTTGACAGTATTTTCAGGAACTAGTGAAATTTCAGAAGAATCAATATCATAGTCTTTTGATTCTAGAAATACAATTAATTTTTCAAAATTTTCAGGTTCAACTGTTATAATAAAAAAATCATCATCACTTTCAAAATCTTCAGCTCCATTATCTAATGATTGCTCTAAAAGTAAATCCTCATCATAATTATTTTTTTTAATTAAGATAGTTCCTTTTTTATGAAACATCCAATTTACGCAACCTGGTTCTCCAAGTTTACCACCATTTTTATCCATCAAATGTCTAATTTCTGGTACAGTTCTATTTTTATTATCAGTCATTACATCTACCATTATTGCAACTCCATTTGGACCATATCCCTCATAAACATAATCTTCAAATTTTATACCTGGCAAATCTCCTGTTCCTTTCTTAATGGCTCTTTCAATGTTATTAGCTGGCATATTTGCAGATTTAGCTGATTTAATTGCCAATCTTAATGATGCATTCATTTCTGGATCACCCCCACCTTCTCTAGCAGCTAAAGTTATATCTTTTGATATTCTTGTAAAAGCAGCACCTTTTTTTGCATCATTAGCTGCTTTTTTTCTTTTAATTGTTGACCATTTAGAATGTCCTGACATTTTTCCTCTACATTTTAATTTTATTTTCTATTGAAGAACTTTAAAATTTTATTTTTTAACGACTTATAATATACTTTACTTTGATCTTTTATTTTCATTATAACAGTTTGAATTTTATTCTTTTTTTGATCAACTGAGTATAAATTTTCTTTTTTTGATGGAGGAAAAATAGATTGATCGTTGCTTCCAGTAAATTCCCAATTTAATAATCTGCCTTTATTATTAAATTCAAGTATACCAAAATCATAATATTCCCAGTATCTAATATTATTTTTTTTGTAAGAAATTGAAGGATTAAATTTAAACCATTCTATTACCTTTTTTTGTTTCATTCCAACTTTCAATGAATCCCAATTAGATTTTATTTGATATTCAGCATTTTTAGGATAAATAATTGGATTATAATCAATTGGGGGACAAACTTTCATATGAGGCATCTTATATAAACCATATTTATATGCTTCTACTTCATTTAAAAAATCTATATTTGTATTTTCTTTTATATATGTAACAAATTTATCATATGGTATACTACAATCATTATCTGGGAAAACAATATATTTCCACTCTTGTTCTGCATAAATTATTTCATTTCCTTGAATATCATAATATATTTTAGAATTTTGTTCCGCAAAAATGAAACTACCTGCAATTAAAAACAATTTAAATACACTCATTACTATCCTTTTTTTACCTTATAATAAATGTCCTGTTTGATATATCGAAATCACTTTTATCAGATGCATTCTCAACTTTTACTAAGCAATTACGAGATTTTTTATCTGGCACTTTCCATATCATAGATCCATTGTTTTTAGCACCATCTTTAATAGTCTCCCAACTTTTTCCATTATCTAATGAATAATATATATTAACAAGTTCACCCTGCATTTTTGTGCCATCCCATGCTATATAAACTCCGGTTTTTGTCTTTATTTTTTCTCTGCCATTTGGAGTTGTGATTCTTATTTTTGAAGGTGGTTTTATTGTAAATTTCTGATTTGATTTTTTAAATATAGTATTATTACCAGAATCTTCAATTTTAATTAAGCAATTTTCGGAAATTTTGTTTAATCTTGGTATTATCCAATCATATGATCCTTTGTTAGGCATTCTATCTTTAATCTTCTTAAAATTATTACCTCCATCAGTTGAATATAATAGTTTAATACCTTGATTAGATAAATCTTTTCCTGTCCAAGAGATTTTCAATGTATCACCTCCAGATAGCTTTTCTCCTCCTATTTTGCTTGTAATAGAAATAGATGATTTTAAAACTTTAATAGTAAAATTTTTATCTGTTTGATCAAATATTGATGGGTTCTCAGCAATTTCAATTTTAATTTTACAACGATTTTTTGTTTTTTCAAGGTTTGGAACAGTCCAAAGAAATTTTTCTTCTATTGGAAAATCTTTAACAATTTCTATCCATTGCTTTCCTTTATCAATAGAGTAAAATAAATTAACTAACCTTCCATTTAAATTTTTAAAATTCCAATTGATATTATGTTGAGAACCATTTGTTATTTTTTGTCCTATAAAAGGAACTTCAAGAAAAAGCTCTGGATAACCATCAATCACAAAGGTTTCAGAAATTTCAACTACTTGATGTTTTCCAGCATCTTGAATCATTATTTTACATTTTTCTGAAATCTGTTCTAATTTAGGGACATCCCATTTGTAAACTCCATTATTTGGAAAATACTCACCGATTTCTTCCCAATTCATTCCATCATCTATTGAATAATATAAATTAATTCCTTCTTTACTTAAACTGATACTTTCCCATTCTATATTGAATGGTTTACCTGAAGATATTGTTTCATCAACAAAGGGTTTATAAATTGTAATTTTAGGATCAGGGATTTTAATTGTAAAATCATTCGATACTGAAAAAGTTTTTAAATTAAAACTATCTCTAATTTTAACTTTAAAACTTTCAACAGTTTGGGTTACTAAAGGTGTTTGCCAAATGTATTCCCCTGTATTTTTAACATCAGTTTTGATTTTTTCCCAATTATCATTTTCATCCAATGAATAATAAAGATTTATATATTTACCTGGATCATTAAATGAATCCCATTTGATTGGAACTTTTGAACCCGTAACATGAATTTCACCTCCTGATGGATAATTTATTTCAAATCTTGGCGCTGCAATAATTGAAAAATTTTCAGATATTTGGTTTATTTTATTATCGTTATAATCCTCGATTTTTATTAAAACATCATTATTATTATTCAAGATTTCTGGAGTTGAAAGTGGAAACGCACCGCCATTTTTAAGATTTTCAGCCAAAAATTCATATGTTTTACCATTATCTTTAGAAATGTATATATTAATGTAATCTGATGGCATATTAAAACTTTCCCACCTAATTAATTGTGTGGCATATGGCATCCATTTTGCACCAATAAGAGGTGATTTAAAGATGGTAAGTGGCTTAGCATTTAATTCAAATGCTTTTTCATTTTCATCTTTTATATCATCATTCATTATGCTAGTAATCTTTATTTTACCTTCTTTTGTATTTACTTCAGGAATTGTCCAATCAAAAAAACCATAATCTGGTACACTATCAGAAATAACCTCCCAAAACATACCATCTCTTGTTGAGTATAAAATTTTTACATAATTTTGTTTTAAATTACTAGTTCTCCATTCAATTCTTTGAACTGTATTTGCAGGGAAAAGTTCTTCTCCCTTTGGAAAGAGCAATTCAACTGTTGGTAGTCCTTCAATTATAAATTCAGAGTCATTTTCGTCATAAACATCAGAATCACCCACATCTTCAACTTTTATATAGCATTGGTTTTGATCGATGTTATATTTAGGGACATCCCAAGTAAATGACATACTATCCAATGCTTGATAGGCTATACTCTTCCAATTGATTTTATTATTTATGCTATAATAAATATTAACTTTGTCGCTCGATAAATTCATACTTTTCCATTCAATTAAAAATGGTACCATTGGGTCTAAACTCATTCCACTATGGGGGTTAATCAAATCAATATTTGGATTTTTAGTTACAGTAAAAAAATCATCAGTTAAAATTGAAATATTACGATCTCCAGCATCTTCAATTTTAATTAAACAGATTTGTGATGTAATGTCAGGAGTTGACCATATAATTTTACCTTCATCAGGTATCAAAGATGATATTTTTTTCCAAGATGCTCCACCATTAACAGAAAAATATAACTTTACAAATTGACTTTTAAGATGTTTACTTTTCCATTTTATTTCGTGGTCAATATTAGCAGATATTAATTCTCCTGGTAAAGGCGATAATATTTCTATTGTGGGTTTGACCCCAATTATATTGAAGTTGCCAACAGACTTATCATTTAATGTAGGATTTCCAAATTCTTCAACCCTTATAATGCACTCATTTAATGTACCATAAATATCTGGTATTCTCCAATTATAAGAGCCAACATCCTTAACTTTATTTACCATCAATTCCCAATTAATACCATTATCAAGAGAAAAATAAATTCTAACAGAACTACTAGTTAAATCTGAAGTTTCCCATGTCACATCAAAAGTTCCTCTAGATTCTAAATTATCTCCATTCGTTGGAGATAAAACTTTAATAGTTGGTCCCTTAATTGAAAAAACTTTATCTGATATATCAAAAATTTTAGGATCTTTAAAATTTTGTATTTTTAATAAACAATCTTTGTAGCCCCTATTAGGAGTTTGCCAAACAAATGTTCCCTTATCTTGCGAAAATCCAATTTCTTCCCAGTTTAATCCTTTATCTGTTGAAAAAAATATTCTAACAAAATTAGCTTTGTTAGCTGTACCTCTCCATTGAATTTGCAAAGTAGTAGAAGTTGATAAAACCTCTCCTCCGTTTGGTGATAATAATGTAAGTGTATTTTTTTTAGAAAATATAAACGACACTAATAAAATTAAAAATAGTGATTTGTATCTTAACATAATTGAGATATCATTTAGCTAAAAGTTAATCATAAAATAATAATTATTCAAATTTAAGTAATTTTCATTTCCACCAAGCATTAGTATTGGTAGTATTTAGTTGGTTAAATTTAATTATCTGACCAATTTGAGGTGTAATTATTTTTTGTTTTTTTTGATCAGCATAAAACTTTGCCTTTTCAACTGGTTCAGTCCAATGGTGCATAGATAGTACAAATGCTCCCCAATGAATCGGCATATAAAAATCTGCTTTCAAATCAATAGCTGCCTGGACTGATTCTTTTGGAAACATATGAGAGTGTTGCCAAGCTTTATTATATTGACCTGAATCTATAAGAGTTAAATCAAAAGGACCATATTTATTACCAATTTCTTTAAAATGTTTTCCATATCCACCATCACCACTAAAATAAATTTTACCTTGATCAGTCAAAATTGCCCAAGATCCCCATAATGTACTATTTTTATTTTTTGGTCCTCTTCCAGAATAATGTCTTGATGGCAAACAAATAAAGTTTATATTTGTATACATTACATTTTGATACCAATTTAGCTCAGTTATATTCAGTTCACTAACACCCCACTCTTTCAAATGGTTACCAATACCAATTGGAACAATATATTTTTTAACTTTATTATTTAATTTTTTTATTGTTTTATAATCAAGATGATCATAATGATCATGAGAAATAATAATGACATCTACAGAATCTATATCATCTAATGATATAGCTATTTCTGAATGATACCTTTTTAATGTTTTAATAGGAATTGGTGATGCATAATCACTCAACATAGGATCCAATAAAACAATTTTACCATTTATATTAAAAATAAAAGATGAATGACCAAGCCAAGCAAAAGATATCGAATCGTCACTGTTTTTAAATTGTTCGTAATTGATTTTTTTAGTAGAAATATTTTTTTCAGGAAAACGATTTGTATCTTTTTTAAAAAAATCAAAAAATGAAAAATCAGATTCTAACCTAATCATTTTTTCAATATTTTTAAATTCACCATTTTCGTAATTATCATATTTTTTATACAATTCACGTTGCTTTTTAGAAGGATTAGCACCAAACTGAGGACTTAAATTGATAAAAGCTATAATTGTACTTGAAAGAAATATTGTTAAATAAATTAAAATCATAAATAATTTTCTTTAAATTTTAAAAAAAACCCTACGATAATTTCGTAGGGTTTTTAAGTTAGAAAAAATATTTATTTAACTAACATGATTTTTCTTACATCTTGTTTTTTACCTGAATTCATCTTGATAAAGTAAATACCACTATTAAAATGATCTCCATTCCAAATTATACTATAATTTCCTGGAGTTCTGTAATCATTAAGTAAATTATCTACCAACTTACCAGTAATATCAAAGATTGATATATTAACCAATGAATATTCATCGATGTTAAATGAAATTTTTGTTATAGGATTAAATGGATTAGGATAAACATCATTCAATGAGAACGAATTAATTAAATTATTATTTTCTATAATATTTAAATAATCACCAGTATAAATTAAATTTGACAATTCGCTTTCGTTTCCATTTATATCGTATGAAGAAACAGCATAATAATAATTTTCCTCATTAACAAATGGTATAACAAATGTTGTATCATAAGTTTCAGCAAACACCTCAAATAATAAACTATCGGCACTTGAATAAATTTTATAATAATCTAAGTCAGAATCATTTGTTTGATACCAATTCAATATAATAGAATTTTCATTTAATTGAGCACTAACAAAAGGTGATGTTGGATTTATATTATCAATTGAAGCACCAAGATAAGAATCTGAAATCCACATACCCTCATCCATATTCGCTTTAACCCTGAATTGAGTTAAACCGTCAGATCCATCCG
>CEOW01133999.1_pt1 | contig 11211 bp, 16 predicted proteins | sample 530621 | NCBI WGS metagenome assembly CEOW01 (sample SAMEA2620734, study PRJEB7988) | marine metagenome | isolation source: saline water (ENVO:00002010), including | reverse complement strand
GACAAACTTTTTATTTTTTCAGTGAAAAAAATAAGTTTTAATACTAAACAATGAAGCTTGTATTGATAGTATTAATACTTCTCGTACTTATGATGATGTCCAGGACAGAAATGTTTACAGAACAATTTGGGTTCTCTGGGTATACTAAACCAGTTGGCCCAATATCCCTCGATGGTATGGAAACTGATTTATCGGGATATACAGAATCTGGTGAAGATGTTTCTGTAACTAATGATCTCATGCAGAAAATGGTTCTTGCAACCAATAAAGAAATTTCTAAAAGAACTGGACTTTGTACTTATATTATAGAAACAACGGGTGTTAGAAAGTTCGAGGACAAACTTTCCAAACAGGAAATATATAGATGTCAATTCATGACAGTAAAACATAGAGGATTTGCTATGGGATTTGCCGTTACATCTGATATTAGAATTATTAATGATGAAGCAGTTATTTTGAATTTGAAAGCACAACCAATAGATATAAATCCACCTACGGATCCAAGTATTTACCAAAAATCTATAAAGGGTAAAGAGTTTGAAGATTATACAAATGTAAGACAAAGTGAAATTGATAAAATCAAACATACACAACTTGTAGAAAAAACTATATTAGATCCACAAACCATGTATGGAAAACCACCAGTTGATACCCCTATTGATTCAACTAACCCAGTTCCAGTTATAAAACCAGAACAAGGTGCCATTAAGGATAGAATAGTGTACCCCCCGGGTATGTAAAATTACAGATTAAAAGTTCTTAATACATCATAATGATCAGTATCGATGAAATAACACGTATAGCTGAAAAAAGAAATCATTTGAAAAAAGAGACATATACCAAAATATACGAACAAATTTCAAAGAAGATAAGACAGTCAGTTGAATTAGGTCACAAATATCTATTCTGTCAAATACCTTCATTTGTTATGGGTTATCCTCATTTTAACAGGATGAAAGCGTTACAATATATAAAACGACAGTTCGAAATAGGTGGTTTTTATGTTCAGGTTATAGGTGATTTTGAATTGTGTATTTCATGGAGACCAAATAAAAAATCAAATAAAAATGATTCAAATAATGAACCAGATGACCCAGAGGAATTTCCTACACTTATAAATCTCAAGAAGGCTGCAAATAAATACAGGAGACATGCGTGAGAGTTTAAAGTTTAATAATGTAATTATAATACAAACATGAGCGACCCACTTAATATATTAGTAGAGGCTAAGCGTGAGTATATAGGTCAATTATGTTTACTTATGTGCCCTGTTATGATTGAAACGTTCGAAACAATGTATGAAGAAGCTTATAAGCTTTCAAAAGGTAGAAAAGTTCTTGTAATGTATCAGAAACTTTTAAAGGAAGTTCCAAATTGGAGTGATGCATTATCAAAAACACACACAGATAATATAACAAATAGATGTGCTTGGTTTAATGATTTATTAGCAGCTGTTTTTGTAAGTTGCGTTAAGATTTTGTCTGCAGTTCGATTAAATAAAGATAATAAAAAGATTTCTCTCAAACTTCCAACGAATGAAGTTTTCATTCAGACGTGTTATAACAACGCAGCAAAGGATTTATATTTAGATCCATATATTTACCACGAAGCACAGAACGAACATGCGAGAAATGATAAATTGTATGAGAGATTTTGTGCGTGTATTGAAACATCTGTAAAGGAACTTATACCAGTTCAACAAATATTACAGACATATATGTCCCAAACACAAGAAGGACAAGACTTGGACGTTGGTGAAGCCGAAGTTGGTGATTCAGAAGATCCTGATCTTATTGATGGATATGAAGAAGAAACAACGGAGGAACCATTTGAAACACCTTCAGGAGAACCTACCATGGAAGAACATTCCATGGAAGAATCCCATATGGAGCAACCAATGGAACAACCAATGGAACAACCAATGGAACAACCAATGGAACCAGAAAGACCATCTCCATTTGAAAATGAATTTCGAACTATAAATACAAAAACGAGTTCTCAAATACCGCAACCACAACCACAGGCGACACACCAAGAAGATGAAGGTGTATTATTTCCGGACGCATCCGAAACCCGTGCAAAAAAAGTTGGGTATTATTAAATGGAGTTTGAAGACTATTTAAGAGACCCAGCATGGGCCGGTATAATCGCCGGTATGATAACCGCTGGATATATACATTTCAAAGCGAAAATTAACAATGAAGGTAAACTTCCACTAAGTGCATATACAAAACCAGCAACACTTACAGCAATTTTAGTATTTTTTATCGTTACTAACGGATTAGGTAAGAAAGAGACCATATCAACAGAACCATTTTAATTTTATAACTTAAAGATAATATACGTCATTACTATATAAAAATGGCTTCCGTGACTGCATTCAATGATATGATGGGTCAATTTCTTGTGGAATTACACAAGACATTTCCAGAAGAAAAAGGCTTGAAAAAGTGTTTATCCGCTTTCGACTTAATGAAGGAAGCTAACCCACGATTAGTCGTTGATGGGTTTATGAATGGTGTTACACCATATGCTGACAAGATTTCAGCTAAAGACGAAACATTTTTTATTAATGAATCTAAGAATTTGGATTTTATGAAAGGTGTAGATCTTGAAAAACATTGGGGTTCTGCTTCCGAAAATACAAAAAATGCAATTTGGCAATATGTTCAGACCTTATACATGCTTGGAACCACTATAAGTTCTATCCCAGAAGAAACACTTTCCATGATTGAAACTGTTGCAAAGCAATGTGCCGATAAAATGGGTGAAGATGGAACGGAACTTGACGAAGCTGCTTTGATGAAAACTATGCAGGGTATGTTGGGTGGTATGATGAAAAAATAAACTCACTATATATAAATGACATCTTGGTTTGAAGATCCAAAACAATTGGTTCGTGTAGACAAAGTTCATGAATTTTGGCCAACAAAAACACAATCTTCAGCAGAGCGTGTTAACGCAACTGCTCGTTTTATCATTTATGCAACATGTATAATATATCTTATAAAGCGTGATCCACGCATATTCGTTCTAGGCGCCACCGTACTCGGTGTTCTTTATATAATGGAAAAGTCTGATATGGTTAAAGAAGGTGTTGCAAGACCAACACATGTATACAATAACGAGGGTAAACCATGTACTATGCCAACAAAGGATAACCCCATGGGTAATGTACTTATGTCTGATTATGTAGACAGACCAGATAGACCACAATCATGCCATTACCCAACTGTAAAGGCTCCCGTAAACAATTTTCTTACAGGTGATATCAAATACGGTCCAGGTCGTTCGCGTTCATCTATGCCCGAATATCAAAGAAATGGGTTATCCAGACAATTTGTAAGTATGCCAGATACATCCTTGGGTGATACACCTTATTATGAATTTATTCATGGTAGTAGAAATGTTGGTACATGCCGTCAAGACCAGACATTGTGTAATCCAGACGCGAGAGGTGTTCAGCTTGAAGCATTTGCGGGACTTGATCCAAACGGTGATAAAAGAAGTGGTATGCACAGAGGTTCGGGTTTACCCGCTGGCCACACTTCGTAATTTTTAATAATTGAATAATAAAGTAGTAGATACTCGATTTCCATAAACAAAATCTCTTGTTATAATAAATGGCGTATCAACTCCAACCAGGAATGAAAGTTGTTCAAGATCACGCGGTTCCATCCGTATGTGCATCTGAAGAAGTTTTAGTGTATCCCCAGCCCAGTACTTTGAACTATGTTTCAAGTCGTCCAAATACTATGTTATATGGGACTGCTCCATATATGGCCGGTAAAGGATCACCAGCAGAATATATTAATACATCTGATGAACTCAGACCACAATCCACATCTCGTTTTAACAAGGTTTTAGCGAAAACATACGAAAGAAATTTTCACCCACTCCAAAATGTTGAGTGCAAATTGCCGCTTCAAACACAAACTTATGATGCAGCAAGTACACGTGCCGACACACAAAATGGTTTATTTCAGCAAAGATACCTCAATAAAAATCTCGCTAAGAAATAAGAATGGCTGACCCTATCTCTATAATGGCTATAGCCGGCCTAGTTTATGCCGGAAGAAAGTTAAGTAAATCAGAAGAAAAATATTCAGTAGAAGGTAATCCAATAGAAGAACAAGAAATCGTTTCGGAATTTTCTGACATAGATGTCACTGCACCACCCGGGTATTTAGGTCCTTTATCACCACTTGAAGAACCAACATACCAAACAAAGGAAGAAATTGGTTCGTTTGCCGATATTTCACGACAACAAAGATCATCTGGTGGAGAGGTTTTAACGATGAGAAACCGTATGTATGATGCTGGAAGAATGAATAATCTTTCTCCAGTTGAAAAACAGCTCGTTGGTCCAGGTTTGGGTGTTGGTCCAGAAGTACCTGCTTTTGGAGGTAACCAGCAATTATTCCGTGTTAACCCTGAAAATGTTGGTGCGTATCGTTTAACAACTTTACCAGGTAGGTCTGGTCCAGCGTTTGATCCAAAGGGTGGTAGACGTGGCGTCGTTGGCAAAGTTTCGCAAAATAGACCAGAAAAGACGGCGTTTCTTCCAGAACGTCTTCCAACGGCTGCGGGTCGTGCCCAAGGTATGTCTGGTAGAACACCAAGAGCAGAGCATGAACGTACAAAGAGAACGACTAATAGATCTGAAACAGGTTCGAGAACTGATACTTTGGGTTTTGCAACTGCAAAGAGAACGGTATCTGCACTCACACGCGCACAAGAGCCAACACGTAATAAAAAGGATGGTAACATCGAACATTATCAATACAATAATCAGCCAGCACCAGGTATATCCAGTTTTGTTGGTGGTTATTTGAATGCACCAGCTACTAAAATCGGTGAAAAACGAACATATGGTTCCATACATACAGCAGAAGACCTTACTAATTATGGTTTCAGACCAGATGACCGTCGTGGTAAGGCTGGTCGTGCAGCGGGTCCAGGTAGAATGAATGTCCGCGCAGATGCACTTAATCAAGGTGGTATGGTTACAAGTGTTAGGTCCGATACATCTAGAATCGATGGAAGAATAAATGCCGCGAATGGGGCATGGACACAACAATACAAAAATAACGATTATCATAAATTTAATGCTTATAAAGGTCACGAAAATCCAAATGCTTCTAATATGAGTTTAGATACAGCTAGAAGACAACTTGCGAATAACCCATTGGTACATAGTCTTTCGTAATTAATTAGATAAAATTGAGAAATACACTCATTAAAATAATGCTCATATATTTTAATGAAGGTACATACCCTAGACATAGATAGTGGCGAACGCGATCCCGTTTTGTACCCAGATCCTTCTGATTATGTCGTACAACTTAAAAATCCAATTTATGATGTTACAAAGATATCACTTATATCAGCGCGTATACACAATAGTCAATACCTGATAAACTCCAGGAACAATCAATTTGATATAAATGGAACAACAGTCACAATACCTATAGGAAACTATAGTGGTAAAGATTTAGCACAGGCTGTTGTTACTGCTTCAGCTGATATAACATCCGCATCATTTGAAAAAGAGACTAATGCTATAACATTCACTGGTAGTGCTCCATTTACATTTGAATTTTATGGTGGTAAAAATGGTTATGCATCTGGTACACCTGGATATACAACACCACATGATATATTAGGATTACCGGCAAGTAATGTTGCTTCTACAGGGAATACATTAGAAACAGGTAGTATTAATTTACAAGGTGCCGATGCAATTATTGTTAAATTAAGTAGTGGTTCAGATGAATTTAACAAAACTGTGTTTTCAGAAACACCATTTTATACGGGACGTATTCTTTTCTGTGGTGACGTGATTAATTATTCTGGTGTTGACGATACAGTAGAACATAATTTTGATTCTGGATCTCAAAAAACGATATCGAGTTTACGTGTTCAGTTTTATTATAGTAGTAATAATCGTTTAATACCATACGATTTTAGAAACGCAAATCATATACTAAAACTTGCAGTAACATGTTCTACTGATAAACTTGAAAATGTAGCTAAAGTGGAAAGAGACTTTTCTCTTCCACCACCTATGAGTATCCCCGAATTAGAGGATCCGCGTAGATGGGATGCATTTATATCTATATTTTTAGTAGTTGCAACCGGTTTATTTTTATTGCTTGTTATGCGTAAACCAAGACTTAACGAGTAACCGCGAAGACTGGTTGGGATGGCTTCGTGACCTTCGAGGAGACACGAGAGATACCAACGTAGACGACAATAGACAAGAGTGTTGTCAAGAGGGCAGTGAGAGTGTAGTTCATACCACCGTTCTTGTTAACCTTGACGACTTGGTTGACAATCCATCTAACCAAGTCCATCCAAGAAAGGGCGGCGGCGAAGGAAAAACCAGCAACAATGGCGTTGAGGGATTGGGATTCGAGTTCTCTAGTAACGAGAGTGACAGTTTCAGCGGCGACAGCGGACATTTTTTTTATACTTTATCCTGAGATTTTAATCTGGGAGCAGTTCCTCTTCTATTAAAATTTTTTTATAATATTTAGGTTTCATATACCCCTTTAACATTTTACCCACTTCCGCTGGATCTATTTCAGATTCTGTACCCGATATAGACGTTTCTGTTCCTGAATCAGAATCAGAATCAGAATCAGATTCGGAACATCGATCATCTCGTATTTTAAAATATTCTGGTGACGTATTCGCCCATCCTTCAGGCTCTGATATGTTCATTACTATCGATAGCATTTTTTAACATAATTTCTGACGGATTCATGGGTTTCCACGCGTCCCAATTATCATATGCCATATTCATTTTAACGAATTTATATTCCCTACCTGAATATCTTGAAAATGGTATAATTTCATCATCTTCTATTATAATTTCATCATCTTCCTCGTCTGACGATTCTTCATATATTTCGGGGAAATGTGAACCCAACTTTTTACCAACTTCATTCATGGCACAATATTTCATAGCGTATTCCATATCCTCGCTGAGAATGATATCACGACCACATGCTTTTGCGTATTCGGCGGCAAGAATCATTGAACGTTCGAGGACGGGTTGTATAATATTAAGAGCAGAGTCTTGAACCTGCTCTATTAAATTTGCAGTAGCTTCTTTTTCTTGTAGATTCATTATAGATTAAACAGTGTTTTAGCAATACCGTTTTCTATACGGAGTATATTAAAACTTAGACCTAAAACTCTAAGTTCCCTTTCACCATCATTATATGGATTCAAACTTAATTTTAAATATTGGTCTTTAACTAAACTAAAGTTTCTTTGCCCTGTTGGATACCATCTTTCGGGTTCTAATGCAAAACTATATGAATAATATCGCCTGAATAATTGTGTTCTAGAATGATGTATTCCACTCTGAACGGCGCGCAAGTTTATAATTTTACCTGTAGCTTCATTTAAAATTACTATATCATCAAGTGTTAATTCGAGATATCTTAAATGTTCATAATTTATATATTCAGATTTAGCTGAATATATTTCGTAATTTAAATCATAATCAAATGCAGATACTAAATTAGTTTGACCACCTATAAAACCGGGTTGTTTTGGATTTACGGTCTGAATTATAAAGAATAATTCTTTTATTGGGTTTTTAAATTCAAGTTTATGTTTAATATCAGTAACACCAGAATCTATTTTAGCTATTGGACTTTCCTGAACTTGTGTAATGATATAATCCGTTTTCTGACTTATTAGTTTCTGTTTTTCTTCTTCATTTATGGATATCATTTCAGCTGTTAATTTAAAATTTTTAATAAGTCCTAATGGTTTTTGGTTTGTAGATGGATAAACTGGATGTATATTATCGTATTTATTGTATATACAATCTTGTACGTCTCTCAATTTAATAACAATTTCAATTTCTTGTTCTGTTATAGCGCATATTGGTATGGCGAGTTCAGGGTTATTATAAAAGTAAAAGGGTATATCGACAAAATACTTATTAGATGAAGTTGCATTACCAAGGTATCCAATTATACTTAAATCTTTTACCTGTGTTCCCGAAAGTTCCAATGGTGGTTTACCAACGAGTTTAGATAAATTATGTTGTTTTGTTTGTGATATATAATTATCCGAATAAATAGCTAAAAAATCTCTTGGGATACGTTGAATAACCTGACCACCAATAAGAAGTTCTATGTAATCAATCATAGCATGACCAATTGATTCAACATATCCCGTTCCTGAAAACGGACCGCCCGTCATTTGTTCGATGGCATCTAATTCAAATTTTAAACTTACGGTTTTAAGAAGATCACCTTGATTTTGGGGTATAGTACATCGTATAGTATTTCCAAATTCAATTTCGCCTTCTGCGTCTAAATCAACAAAGAAAGGTGCAAAGTTTGTATGTTTTTGAAAATTTTTTATAAAATAAGTGTACTCTGGGTCTTTCGTAAAGAAAACGTCCTGTGGACCTGATGTTTGTAATTGAACACGACCAGCCATTACTAGTATAACTGACTAAAATTTTAAACCTCCGAGACCGCTATGTATTCTCAAGACGTTATAGTTTACGGCATATATACTTACATCGTGTGCGAAATTTACATCTGGTGTTTCGAGTTCAATTTCTATTAAGTTATGTGATATTCTACTCATATTTACCTGTCCGGTAGGATAATATGTTTCTGGTTTCATAGAAAAACTATAAACTCCAAAATCATTTCCGGTAACACCCGTGTAATATTTTAAAGGTTGTTCGTAACTTAACATTAAATTATCGGCATCAATGATTGTATTATTATTAAATTTCATAGTAACCTGTTTTATGGGGCAAAGTTTATGAACATCTTCACTTTCAGCTATAAAAAACATCTCCTTTACGGGGTTTTTGAAATTAAGCATACCAGATTTTTTAGATTCACCTGCTTTGAATTTAAATCGAGACAATTGTAATTGTGTAATAACATATTCAACTGGGCGGGTTAATAAAAAATTTCTTTCGTCTTCCGTAACGAAATAGAAATCTGTAACAAGTGAAACTTCTTTAATTGATGAAGAAACGTCCGCAGGTGGGTCTTGGATATCTGTGGCTGTATTATATTGTATAGTAACATCTTCTATCTTTTTAAATTGTATACGTATTTCTACAAGTTGTTTTGTTAAAGCGCATACGGGTATAGCTAAACTTGGATGTCTAAAAAAGTAAAAGGGTAAAAGTACGCTATAATCCCAATCATATGACACTGGTATATAATTATCATGTCCATTTAAAAAATAAAGTGTTTGGTCTATATCATCTTTATTATTATGTATTTGATCATACATGTATATATAATCGCCAGTTAAGCGTTCAATTACTTGTCCACCAATGACAAGGTCTGCATATTTTATGATTTGAGCTCCTATAGATTTTCTATACCTAAGATGACGTACATTTATAGTACCACCCATACCAGAATGTGCACCACAATAATAATATAAAGTTGATGGAGTTCCATCGGTAGGTGCAAAAGTAATAGTAGCAGAACCTGGATTCGTAACACCTGTTGTGTATTCTGAACCACCACCATGTGTACCATTAGACGTTGTAGAAAACCTAAAAGGGTGAGATCCATGAGCTGTATTATTGAAAGTATATGTAGTACCTTTGTAAAGTGTAAGTGTATCTTGTTGAACACCGTCTATATAAAACTTACCACCACTCGCAGTAATTTCGAACGATTTATCCACTTGTTTGGGTTGTGGTAACGTAAATTTAAGCATCATACTTCGTATGAGATCCCCTTTATTTTGAGGTATACGGCATTCTATAATCGTATCGTAATCTATATCACCATCAAATGGTGTTTGTATAGCTTCAACTGAAAACTTGGTATGCCGCCTAAAATTCATCAGGAAATATGAAAATTCTGGTTCTCCAGTAAACCACTGGTCCTGGATACCCGTGGCAGCAAGATTTAAACGTCCAGCCATTATTACTTTATGTGAGTAAAATTTTATGAAATAAAACGGCACGATAATACAGATGAATCTTCAGTTACGAAAATTCAAACCCGAGAAAATGGCAGACGATAAAGTATGTGTTTTTATCGGTAAACGTAATACGGGTAAATCAACACTTGTTACTGACATTTTGTATCATAAAAAACATTTACCAGCAGGTATAGTTTTGTCGGCAACAGAAGAAGGTAATCATTATTATCAACAATATATACCAGACCTTTTCATTTATGGTGATTATGATAGAGAAGCAATTGAACGTGTTATGGAAAGACAGAGAAAGCTTGTTGGTGCAGGGAGACAAAATTGCGGAGCTTTTCTACTTTTAGATGATTGTATGTATGATTCAAAGTTTATGAAAGATACATGTATTCGCCAATGCTTTATGAATGGGAGACATTGGAAGATATTTTTCATGTTAACGATGCAATATTGTATGGATTTACCTCCTGCACTCAGGGCGAATATTGATTACGTATTTATTTTACGTGAAAATATTATCCAGAATAGAGAGAAATTATTTAAAAACTTCTTTGGTATTTTTCCGAATTTTGAGATGTTTAACAAAGTAATGGATTCGTGTACGGAAAACTATGAATGTTTAGTATTGGATAATACATCTAAGAGTAATAAAATAGAAGATTGTGTATTTTGGTATAAAGCAAAGATTAGAAAAAACTTCAAGGTAGGGGCTCCACAATATTGGCAAACACATAAGAAAATGTTTAATCCAAAACATGGTAATGTTAAAGCAGGTAATCCAAATTTAGTTAAAAAGAACACGCCATTTAAAGTTACAAAAAAGAAATGATTCGAATTCTTGCTAGAAGATTGGGTACAGCTTTACATATAATGCCAGAACCACCATTATTACCCCAGTATGTACCTTTTCGTGATGAAATAATTAAAGTTTCCACAATATTTCCCAAAGATGAATTAGTTACAGGTGAAGGTGGTGGGTATCGTATATTAGTTGATGTATGTCATGATAAACAAATAATTCATTTAGAAAATGATATGTCCGACTCAGAAAAGACGAGAGATTTACCTCGAATAGTACAGACTTTTGGGTATTTATATCCAACATATACTCTTCAGGATGATGCGCAATAATTTAAAATGAAAAACATATACATGTATAAATGGCAACAGACGTTAGAACATTGAACCTTTCTGATAATAACGATGGTATGGTAGATTTAAACGCACATAAAAGTACAAATTTTGTGCCGAATATTACGCAAG
>CEOW01018012.1_pt1 | contig 11275 bp, 6 predicted proteins | sample 530621 | NCBI WGS metagenome assembly CEOW01 (sample SAMEA2620734, study PRJEB7988) | marine metagenome | isolation source: saline water (ENVO:00002010), including | reverse complement strand
TGATTCAGATTTTACTTTAACTATTAGAGCTCTTCTGTTGTAGTTTACGTGATTTATACTAAATTTTTGATCCCATACATAAACAGCATCTTCTTCATCAACTTGCATAATTTCATTTTTAATCCAATTATTATAATATCCTGAGGCGCGTTCATAAATTAGATTATCTTCATTGGGATCTTGCCTACCAAGAATGATTCTTACAATATTATCTGGATCTTTGATATATAAATCAGTTTGAAGCTTTGCATCAATTATATCGTATGGTGGTGCAATTTTTGATGAAATATCTAGATTTTCATCTGTTCTATATTTAATACCTTTAAATGGTTTTATAATTGCCATAATATTAATTGAAAATTTATTTTTTTTAACGCTTAAATTTATAAATTGATAATTTTAAGTTATAATTTAAAATAAAAAATTCAAAAAGTTATTTAAAAAGGGGAATTAATAGATAATAATTCCCCTTTTTTCATTGTTAAAACAATTTTTTACACTGCTTCTAGTTTTTTATCCTTAATTGTTTTATTGTCTGTACATACAGTTTCTATTAGAACTCGACAAACTTGGTATGGATCCATATTTGCTGAAGGTCTTCTATCTTCTAAATAACCATATCCATCAGTCGCTGTTTGCATTGGGATTCTTATAGATGCCCCCCTGTCACTTATACCATATCTAAATTCTTTTATAGAACAAGTTTCATGCAAACCAGTTAATCTTTCTTCATTATCTGAACCATAAACATCAATATGCTCTTTATGTTTTTCTCCTAGTTTTTCACAAGCTTTTTCTATTACCTTCATTCCTCCTTCTTCTCTCATAGACTTAGTACTGAAATTAGTGTGAGCTCCAGCACCGTTCCAGTCTCCTTTAACTGGTTTAGGATGAAGTGTAGCATTTACACCATACATTTCTCCTATTCTGTAGAGTAACCATCTAGATATCCATATTTCATCAGAGACCTGTAATGGACCCAAAGGCCCAACTTGATATTCCCACTGACCTGGCATTACTTCAGCATTTATACCTGATATACAAATACCCGCATTTAAACAGGCTTCCATGTGATCCTCAACGATATCTCTTCCGTAGACCTCGTCAGCACCAACACCACAATAAAATGGTCCTTGTGGAGCAGGATATCCTCCATCAGGCCAACCTAATGGCGAACGACCTTTAAAAAAAGTGTACTCTTGTTCAATACCAAACCAAGGTTTTTCACTTTCAAACTTTTCAGCAACTTTTCTTAGTTTAGCTCTTGTATTTGTTTTGTGAGGAGTCCCATCAGCATTATATACCTCGCACATGACTAAAATATTATTTCCACCTCTAATTGGATCTGGTAAGAAATAAACTGGGTGCAACGCACAATCACTATCATTACCATCTGCTTGCATTGTACTAGACCCATCGAAACCCCAATTTGGAATCTGATCAACCTTGGTAACAGGCCCATCTAAAATTTTTGTTTTAGAACGAAGTTTAGATGTAGGTAAATTACCATCCATCCATATGTATTCAGCTCTTAACTTTGACATTTTCTCTCCTTATTTTTTATGTTATATTTTCTTTATCCGAACTCATTGGAAGATTTTTAAAATCTTTATATGATGATAAAACTAGGTTTGTAATTGTTCTTATAACTCCAGGCCAAGATTGAATTTTTCTTAATAAAGTCTCTAATGAAGAGGTATTTTTTGTTACAACATACAATATATGAGAACCCGATCCAGTTGTTGTATAACACTTTACCACTTCTGAACTATTTTCAGCATTTTCTATAACATCGTTAAAATGAGCTGACGATTCAGAAACTATCGTTATAAAAGCTGATACATCGCAACCAATCTTTTTGGTATCAATGATAGCTTCATATCCTTTGATTATTCCAATATCCTGCATTTTTTTTATTCTATCTGAAACAGCTGGAATTGATAGACCAATCTGGTCTGAAATATAGCTAGCAGACGCTCTTCCATCTTTCTGTAAAATTTTAAGTATAGATTTATCACTAGCGTCAATCATATTTAAACTTATTAAGAAAAATTGTTTTTCGCAATAAAAATTAAGGTAAAATAGTAAATTTATTAATAAGTTTAAGTATATTGATAATTAATATTTAACAATTTAGGAGGGCAGAATGGAAAAATTCATTATATTCCACAATCCAAGATGAGGGAAATCGAGAAAATCCGTGAAGATTTTAGAAGATAATAATATTAATTTTGATACAATAGAATACCTAAAAAATGCGCCAACTATTAATCAGCTAAAAATCATAATAAAAAAGCTTAATCTAAAACCAAAAGAATTACTAAGAAGAAGAGAGAAAATTTACAAAGATTTAAACATTCAAAGCTTCCTGGATAATGAAGAAAAAATATTAATTACAATAGTTAATAATCCTATATTACTTGAAAGACCCATCATATTATCTGAAAGTAATGGTGTTATTGGTAGGCCACCTGAAAATATATTTACTTTAATAAAGTAATCATTTTTGTTGCATAGTTTCCACCTTGCGTCCTTAAACGAATGAAATAACTTCCTGAAGCATATTCAACACCGTCCCAAACCAATGTGTGATATCCAGCGCTTTTATAACCATTATCTAACGTCGCAATTTTTTTACCTAAAACATCAAATATTTCTAAAGTAATTTTCTGTGGAGCAATCAAATTATATCCAATATTTACTTTAGGATTAAAGGGGTTTGGGTAAGCATTAATTATATTATAGCTTATAGGCATTATTTCACTTTTGGTAAGCAAAGCATTTAAAGGTGCATTTGTTGTGAATTTATATGCCAAAGTCTGATAACCATTATTAATAACTGGGGAGCTTGGATGTAAATTATTTGCAAATAGTATTTGCAAACCATCATTTTGATTTGGAGATTCTATGCCTATAGTTGAGAAATTTCCATTATCGTCAATATCGTGAATTTCCTTGTACTGAAAAATTATTTCTCCATCACCAGTTGGTGTATTATAATAATTTGGATCATTCAAAATAAGTTGAAATGTTTCTCTAACGCAGTTTGGACATAAATCGTCATCTTCTGCATTGGCTAAATTATCCCATTGAATAACTATCCTATTATTAATTTCGTCAAAAAATTTGAAGACCTTAAAAGGTTCTCCAGCATCCCATTCTCCATCTAAATCTAAATCAATATATTCAGCTGAGTCCCAAATACCGTTTTCATTTAAATCAACAAAATCTTCACCCTCATCCCAGGTTCCATTATTATTGATATCAGTATAATTTTCTGCATTTTCACACTCACCATTATTATTAGAATCAATACATTTTTCATATCCATTATCGTCCAAATCATCAAAAAATGGTGCTATCATTGCTGATGGACCAAGTGGCATAGGGATAGAAAAATTCCAAAAATAAGGAATATCTAAAGGTTCAAAAGATACCCATCCATTTGAACATATTGTTAAAGAACTGTAAATGTTTCCATAATATTTAAAATCAAAATCCAAATCTATTTCAATTAATGTATCATCTTTTAGTAATAAATCAATTCCTTCTCCACCATTATCTGGATTTAGTTCAATCCAATCATATACAGGGTGCTGAGCATAATCAATATCCAGGTTATCGTAAGCCCAATATCCATAACTATCAGGGGGCATAGGATCTGTTGATAAAATAGGACCAACTAGTATAGAAATTGGATATTGATCTACCTCATTATTATCAATTAATACTGTTGCTAACAAATCAATAGAACTTCCTTTGGAAACATTATCAACTATACCTGAAAATAATGTGCCAGTTTGTAAAGTTGAAAATGAACCAACAGATAAATTAAATTCCTGATTTGAAGTTTCGCTTGAAACTCCATCTGATATTTCAATTACTGATATTGAAATGTTTTCATAATTTTGATTTGATATATTAATCAATGATAAAGATAGATCAAATGATTCATTTGCAACAACATAACCTTGATCATCATTTACAATTGGAAGTATTTCAAATTCTACATTAACTTCAGGAATGTAATCATTATTATTATCACTTGCATAATTAAGTTCTATGTGTTTTTGAAAATACTGAGGTTTATTTAAATATAGATCTAAACTTTCACCTATATTTACTTGATCAAAATCTATGAATAAATTTCCATTCTCTAAAGATAAACCTTTTGAAATTAATTCTCCATTAACAAGAAGTGCTCCAACTACATCTTCAACAGGAATACCATTATCATCTAAAATAGTTGTTTGAATGTAGCTTTCAGATAAATTTTCATCTAATTCACAATTCAAATTACTAGGTTCACCGATCCATATAGGAATACTTGGATCTCCTATTGTACCATAAATGTGATGATTAAACTCAACTATGTTATTTTCATTGGCAGGAAACTCCTTAATTAATGCCTGTTTACCTGTATGAAGAGCAGCAGCTAATTCATATGTTCGCCCCTCGAGAATATTGTCCCACAAAGCTCCGCAAATAACATTATTGTATCTTGTATCAGTATCTAAATCTGAGGGCCCAATCATTGCAGCAGCACCTTTAGGTGTATTGAATGAGAAACCCTCATAAATTAAACTTTCTCCAAAACATCTTGAAAGTCCAATACCACCATAATCATTACCAAAATCTCCAGTATTGCATACAAAACTAAAAACAATAGGAATTTTCCAACTTGGAAGAAGAAGGTTTGCAATTTCCTCTCTGTGAAAATAGGGTTTATGCCAGCCATTTGCATCTCCCCATCCTCTATAGTTAATTATACCTACCCCCTCATTCCAAGAACTAGCTATGAGTGGATTTTGATCACCTTCTGTATAGTTACCTTGATGAAAAAAGGCTGTGTCAACATTAGTATAGCCTTCTATATAAAGTTTATCTTGCAACCATTTAGATGTCCAAACAGGAGTAACTGGCCACTGATATGGAGGGATCTCATCTCCACTGAAATTACCAGCCACAAGAAGAGCTTTGCCAAGATGACTATAATCGTCTAAATTATCCATTCTAGTATATTGTATTGTACGAGCAACTATTTTCCAAAGTTCTGGTACTACACGTATACTCCAGCGTCCAATCAGAAAATGAGGATTCAGTGGATCATCTGTATAGGTGTAATTATAATCAGTAACATCTAATTCGTTTTCGTTAATTGATGGTATAGTAAATGTTGGAATAGTTAACCCTGTAGCATTAACATCTCCAATTAAAAGTACATATTCTAAAAGTGGATTATCTTGATAGAATGACATAATTTCAGCTTTAAGATCTTCAGCACTAATATTATCACTTATTAACATTTCAGCAACATCATAACCTTGAGATCTTTTAAATTCAATAAAATTACCTCCTTGCCCTTCATTATTAAGAGATTCTAAAACAGATTCGTTGGGGGTAACAATAAGATATGTTCCTCTTGTGAATGAAACATCTCTATCATGATTAAATACATTTTTTTTTGATAATCCTAATGTACTATTTGCTATTAAAAAATTTATACCAATAAAAAATATTATACTATTTAAGAAGTGTAATTTTTTGAATTTCAAAAGAATCCTCCAATTCATATTTTATAAAATAGACTCCTGATGAAAGATCTTTGGAGTCCCAGTTAATTTTATGGTAACCTTGACTGACTAATCCAGAGTGAACTATATCAACCAATCTACCATTGATATCAATAATGGTAATATCTAAATTTTGAAAAAATGATACATAAAAAGAAAGTTCTACTTTTGGATTAAATGGGTTTGGATAAGGAGAAAAAAATGATGATTTTTCAGGAACTAATACCTCATTAAAAACTAAATTGCTTGCTTTAGATTTTATAGAAAAATTATCAATTACTACACCTCTGTATGCCACAGATTCATCTGATTTAATTCCTATATCAACGTAAAATGATTGAAAATTCTCTTTTGGAATTCTTACATATTGTTTGTGAAAATCCCAAAATTGATCATCCCAAACTTCATTTAAAGTATCCGTATCAGAAATTATTGATATGTAAACAGTGTCATTCTCCCATTCTAGTTCATATTTCCAATCGATTTCAATTACTAAATCTTCATCAGTTTCATTAGTTATTTCATTATTTAATGATATAAAAGAGTGAGATGAATCTTGATATAGAAGATTAGATTGTGAAATTATATTACCAAAATTATCTAAATTCCAAGTACCTGATTGATTATTCCAGTTTATTAAGTTGTCAAAAGAATCATTAAAAACATTTTCATATTCATCAACTGATAAAGATATAGTTATATCGTTTGTTAAAGAGATCTCAAAAATTTCAGGAAAAGTATATTCCGAAATTACCTTTACAGAATAGCTATTTTTTGGTAAACTATATGACATATTACTATGATTGACAATACTAGTATCTATTCCATACTCGTCCTCAATCAAAATAAATAACTCATAACCGTTATCTTCATAATTATCAATTACAAAATTTAAACTATAATAATCCAAAGGATTTAAAGCAATATCCTGATAAGTAATTGAACCTGCACTTGGTATAATTTCAAAACTTTGTTTTTCATATCCTTTTGCATGTACATTTAAATTAAATGTTCCGTTAGTTAATAACCTTCTATATCTTCCAAAAGTGTCAGTATATCTTGGTTTTAACATGTCCCCATCCATTTCTTCAATCTCAACTTCAGCTTTTAGAGGTTCACCAGTACTGTTATCTGTAACAATACCTGATACTTGATAGGCATCTGCATCTCCATAAGGGTTATAAAAAGCCCTATTCATAAGGTGAAATGCTGCATCCATATTCCTTTCAATTGTATCTTCAATCAAATCTTCATTGGGTTGCAAATTTTCTGTGCCAACTTCAACTAAATATTGAATACATCCTGTTTCTGTATAAAACCAATCGTGTGCATTGCCTTTTCTTGATTTTCCAGGTGTACAAAAATAATAACCTTCTTCAACTTCTTTTGGGATCATTGATCCTATCTCTTGCCCTAAACCATCTATAACTGGAAAATCTGGAGATTTTTTAGTATCATCCCAATCCCAAGAATATATAACCATCTCAGCCACTCTCCCAGATCTAGAACTATGATAGGCAATTGACAAGGTAAAATTATGTTCTAGTGCTAAATCTCTTATTGCCCTGGTTTCAGACTCAGAAAAAGGGTGATTTCCTCTATAATAATCATAATGCGCAAAGTAATCTCCATAACCAGGATCAAGCATAAACTCACTATCACCAAAAAACCAGTTAAATCCATAATTTCTATTTAAGTCTACACCATCTGAATCATTTCCAACTCCTTGTTGCAAAGAAAATTGATTATCTAAATTTATATCAGTAATATTTTTTCTAAAAGTTTCATCTTGATAATAAACACCATCAATTTCAATTCCATGGACAACACCAAGACCCTCAGGATTATGAGTTGGCACTACCCATATTTCAGTATTCTGCAAAATGGGCTTTAAAACTGTATTAAAAATTTGAACATGTTCCAGTGGGTGTAAAAACCAATCAATAATTTCCATTGCAATCTCAACACCTAAAATCTCTTCAGCGTGACACTGACCTAATATTAATACTTTTGGCTCATCTTCGTTAATATCAGCATTATAAGATAGTTTAACTGCCCAAAAAGGTAAGTTTAAATTATTTGAATAACCAATTTCAATTAAATCATAAACAATTCCACTGCCTGGGTATTGAGCAATAGCATTAGGAGTATTGCCAAATTCAACATCCCAATCAATTAACTGTTGATGAACTTCTTCGTATGTATGATATCTCTCATCCAAACAAAAAATAAAATTGAATGAAAGTATAAGAATTGAGCTAATTATAAACATTTTACTTATTCTAAAATATAATTGACCAAGGTCACTATATCAATTACATCAATTTCTCCATCAGTATTTACATCTGATGCACATTGTTGATCTTGAGTAGGATCTAATGTATCTAAAATTATACCTACAATAAGAACGATATCTAACACATCAACATTACCATCAGAATTTACATCAAATAAAACGCATTCAGATTCAAGAATTGTTACAGATTGAGCATACAGATTAACCAAGTCTTGTTTACCAGTGCTTCTCATATCATTCCAAAACAACAAATAGGAATTATCAGTTTCTGAAAGCAATGTAATTCTTGGATTATCTTGATTATACGTATAATCACAAATTGGTGTTCCACTATCGGAGAAATTAAATCCTAATGGACCAATTTCTTGATAATAAATATCATAGACTGGAGGTAAACCTGGTACTGATAACCTTCCATCTCTCCACATTAACATGTAAACTCCATTGGAGCTTGCATAAGCTGTTGGAGAGGTTTGATCACTGTATTCTGAGGCTATGTCAAATGATGATCCAATAGATAAATTATCTAAATCAACAAAACAACCTTTGATATCAAAATCAAAACCATTATCATATTCCCATACTACTAAAACCTCATTGTTATATTCACTATAGGATAGTACTTGATTATACTCATCAGTACTTTCTGTTGCCATTATACTTCCATTATCAGAACCTATAATTGTTCCATCATTGTTTATAAATTGTGCTAAAATATCAGCATTCCCATTTTGATAATCATTCCAAGTTACGAATATACCGTTAGAATGAGATATTGCCTCAGCATTGTTTTGTATACCTAAATCATTTGTTAAAATCTGTGGCCCATCACTCCATCCCATTGGAGTATTTCCAGATTCATCGAATGCTTGATAATATATATTTAAAGATTCATCGTTCAGAAGAGATCCACCTGTCCAAAATACAACACAACCGCCACCAGTCAATGGAACAATAGATTCTAAAAAGTCGTCATTATCATTAGATATTAGAATACCTTCACTACCCCATTGCGGATTTCCATCTGAATCAAATTTTTGAATTGCAATATCATATTGTGCCCAATCTCTTAAATCAGAATATCCTACGTAAACACTTCCCTGATTCTCAATAACCTGAGAATTTATTTGGGGTGTCATTGCATCATATACATCGCTGCCTTGAGGATCATTTAATATATTTAAATTCTGATCTAAAACTTGATAATATAGATGCTCAAGCTCGTATGAATTTACTGATTCAAATAGTAAAAAGATATTATCACCTACTTTAACGCCTTTTGGGCTATATTGAAAATCTACCTCACTTAATTTTTGACCGTTCTCATTACTTTCTGGATCATAATTTGAGTCTATTATTTTGCCATACGTTTGAACTCTAAATGGGTTTTCTCTTAAATCCTCCCAAAAAATTAATGTCTGATCATTGCCAAGATAAACAGAACCTGATTTTCCTTTGGGTGTATCATTTCCAATATCAAAATATAATTCTTTTCCGTTTTCTAAAAAATTGACGCCATTATCTTGAGAAATATGCTGACCATAGATTGCATCACTACCTGATCTGAGATCACCCCAAACAGCAAATACGCCACCTGATCCATCTTTTCTTAGAAGTGGATTGTATTGAACATAGTCTGCTTCAGAAACTGACAATCCTCCATCAATAAAAGTAACCTCATTATCCGAATTTACATGCTGAACAAAAACTTCAACTTCAGGATAATTTGCATTTCTTTCGTCTGACCACACAAAATAAACTCCACCCTGACCATCGGTAGTTAATCTAGAACCATATTGCTTTCTATTTTCTGTACAGAGTGCTAAACCATTTTCTTCCCATAAAACAGAACCATCTAAACTAACTTTTTGAGCGTAAACATCACTAAAAATTGGATGATTTCTTAGATCTTCCCAAACAACATATACGTATTCAGAATCCGCTTTTATCCTAGGTAAATACTGAGAATTTTCAGATACAGATATAGCTATACCATTATCCTGCAAAGTAGAATTACCATCATTATCTAAAAGTTGCAAATAAACATCTGGAGTACTTGAGTTCCTGTAATCTTCCCAAACCATTGCAACAATATTTTCATTCATGTATGTTATCCTAGGATGCCTTGTCAATAATTCCGCAGTTCCTATATTGCATACATTTTTACCCCCAGCATCTGCACTTGATAATAATGTATTGCAATTTTGATCAATTCTTTGAGTATAAATTTCATAAAAACCTGAGCTGTTTCTATCATCAGCCCAGCCTAAAACAGCGTGACCATTTCCCCCTGTCTCTAAACTTATCCCTGATCTTCCAGCCTGCATTGATGAAAAATGATTCATTATGATTACTCCACTGCCAGGATTTACTATTGAACCGTCACTACTGATGTGAGTAGCATATATTTCTCCCAAAGAAAATTGAGATCTATCATCCCATATCACATAGGCTCCACCTTGACCATCTTTACAAATATTTGGCGAAACTTGAGCTCCAGGCGCATTACTAAGTGCAATACCACGCGGATCCCAGGCCAAACTTCCATCAGAAAGGATATGCTGAGCATATACATCTCCTATTTCAGGTTCATCCTCATAGTCAATCCAAACAATAAAAGCTCCACCATTATCATCTGAAACGATTATTGGATCTTCTTGTCTACCATCAGCTAAAACTACTGGTTGACCATTTAGTTGCCATAAATCATTTCCATCAATATCAATTTTTTGAGCGAAGATATCTCGAACTCCATTTCTAGTATCTGACCAAACATATATCATCTCACCTTCATTACCTACTGCACCACTTCTCTGCCATTCAATATGACCGCCTTGTCTTACTGGCAAGCCATCATCTTGCCAATTAAACTGTGTAAATGCTTTACAAAATAATAAAACTACAAATAAACTATATTTCATTGTTAATCTCCAAAATTGATTATTTGGATACCCTGTCTAGTACCCACAATAATTGTATTATTATTAAAAAATTTAGCACTATATGCATATTCTGTTTCAATTTCACCCAATAAATTGAAATCGCCACTAGCTATTTCATAAATTAAAATTCCATCAGACTTGCAGGCTAATACCATGTAATCATTAAAAACATGAATGTCATTAATCGAATATCCTTCAGCTATAGATAAGTTACTAATTTGACTACCATTGTCATCAAGTAACGTAATGTAACATCCTTTATCGTTTGACAAACCAGCAAAAAAATAATTATTGTATGAAAATACAGTTTCTGTTGTAGCTGGAGTGTCAAAAGAAGCAAAAGGTTCCAAAACATCTATCCAAGTGTAGTTCATAAATTCACATCCAACTTTATCTATATCAGGTATTTCAGTACTATTATCAAAACATCCCGGATTATCATTTTGCTTGAAAACCATTACTCC
>CEOW01142635.1_pt1 | contig 11276 bp, 17 predicted proteins | sample 530621 | NCBI WGS metagenome assembly CEOW01 (sample SAMEA2620734, study PRJEB7988) | marine metagenome | isolation source: saline water (ENVO:00002010), including | reverse complement strand
CTTTTGATACAATTAATTTTCTTGCATCAGCAATCTTTCCAATTTGAAACATAGCAACATATTCAAGAACCCAATCACTTTCTCCGCCTTCTCCTTGACCAGGTTGTTGTAGTTTTCCATCAACAATATTTTGTTGAACCATATTGATACATTTACGTAAGTCAGGATAAGTTGACCTTACATAGATATCAAGTGTTTCTAAATCTGGCTTTACATTTTCTGCTAGTAAGATTTCTGCAATACGGGCTGTGAATTCATTCGTATCTAGTTTCTCAATATGATATCCTTGACAACGTGAATGAATTGCTGGAATAACTTTATTCGGATAGTTACAAGTCAAAATGAAACGACAAGTAGTCGAATATGTTTCCATCATGTTACGTAAAATTGCTTGTGCATTTTGAGATAGATAATCTGACTCGTCAAGCAATACATATTTGAAATCTCCAGAAAACGGAAGGGAACTAGCAAAACCATTTATTTTGGTACGCATTGTATCAACGTTGTTTTCACTTGATGCATTAATGAACATTACATCACCATCGTCAACATCTAGTTCATTCAGCAACACCTTTGCCAGTGTTGTCTTACCCGTGCCAGCCGCACCGGAGAAAAGTAAGTGTGGAATAGCACCGCTTTCTACCCAGGAACTTACTTGTTTTTTCTGTTTGTCATCACGAAAAACATAATCCTTAACAGATGTAGGACGATATTTTTCTACCCATAATTCTTTCATAGTATCCCTATACTAACATATAAGATTGTTGAAGTCAATCGTTTATCCTTGGATGCTCTTGACCCATTGTAACGACATATCTAAAGTAAAAAGGCTGTTCAGCTTTTTTCTTTTCATTGACAGGCTTATTGAGTTCATTTCTCAATGCCTTTGCATCTTGCTTTTTATCAAAGCCAGACTTTTCAATTTTGCCAGTTTTAGTATCAACTACAGACCATATATCTGCCATATTTCCTCCTTAGTAACTTGCCATTATCACAAAAACAATAAAACCAATAAATCCTGCTATCAAAATATGATTGCCTAAATTAAGCCAACTTGAATTGATAGAGTTAGTTTTATCTTTTGGATCTATAATTTTTTGTTTCCAATCCATATTATTCTCTGTCCCACGGCATTGTGTTGTTCTTTTGATATTCGTAATCTTTTTTTAATTGGTTCATAGCTTTTCTTGAAACTCTATGTTCCATACCACCATGTGCCGCCATAGTAATTCTGACAAATTTCTTTCCGCCCTTTTCAGATTTTGGACCAATGAACATGTCCATTCCTCTTGCTTTGCCTTCCCATTCTTTTTGCCAATTATAAATCATATCTTCAAATTGGTCTTGATCCCAATAGTAAGTCATTGCATAACAATCATTAACTCTGATTGTCATTTTAAGTCTTTGTCTTTTTTTGAAAAGGTAAATCTTTATAGGTTTTGTAAAAGGCTTTATGTAATCATATACGTTATTGTGTGCCTCGCCAAAAGATTGATAGTAATCATCAATCTGTTCCCAATCGCCTGTTTCTTGCAATTGGCTATGCATTCTTTTTAAATGCTTATTAAAAAATTCTGCTTTTTCGTTTTTGTTTTGTGGTTCTTTTTCGTCTGTCATTAAAACAACTCTATTCCACTATCCTCATTAGGCCAACCTTCTTTTCTCTCTTGAATATAGTGATGCTTGTGTGCCTTAGGGTTTTCTTTTTCTATTAATTTCATGTGGTCGTTTGCTTCCTCAAGTGTTTCAAAAGATGCAACCACTACTTCATCTTGTACTCTTGGTACGTAGATAACATCATAAGCCATTTATTCCTCGTCATACTTCATATATGTTATAATCGGATCTCCGTTTTTATCAAATGTACGTGATTTGATTTTCAGATATCCATTTTGCGTTAGCATATCAACCATGCCTCCCGCACCGTTAATTTGACCAACTTCTTTGCCTTTTACATATCCTAAATAGAATAGTAGCAAACCGCAACCTACGGCAATAAATCCAGGATCTATTCCAAACATGTGGTTCTCCTTCCAAGTTATTAGAAATATAATAACACCGAACGATGCCGGTGTCAAGAATTATTTTCGCAATTTTTCGATGTCTTCTCTATTCTTTGCAATCTGTTTATCTTGCACTTTATCGATTAGAGACTTCATTTTTTCTGCTTTTTCTTCATCTGTATCAACGTGTAAGTCTTTTTTGATAACTTTCTCTAGTTTTAATACAGGAATTCTCTCATTTGGTACATATCTCCAAGTATATCCTCTATCAGAATATACTCCAAATACAGTTTGTCTAGCACCAATTTTGACAATCATAGCCAATTCGCCGTCTAGTAATACTTCATCGCCTTCATTAAAAGCTGGATCCATCTTGAATTTCAGACCTTTTGCCAGTCCTGTAGCAAAGTCTTTAAACCAGATAGCTATTACTAAAGATATTAGTATACCTATCCAGGGTAGAATAAAATCCGTAACTTCCATACTTAGGGAATTTAAGTCGTCCATATTATCCCCTATTCATCGTAACGAGTATGATCCGAACGATTTGCTCCACTAGTAGTTTCTTCATCAATTTCAGCCATAGCCGCTAGATAATCATCACAATCTTCTGATGTTGCGAATCTTAGATAACAAAGTGTTCCTGCTAGTCCAGTCGTTGTATCAAAATCTGTAATTTTACCATCTGCTTCAAATTGATTGAATATTGCAATAGCCTCTGGTGACATTTCTTCACCACTGTCTAGTGTACCGAGTAGTTTGTAACGCATAACGTGTGCCATGTTTGTCTCCTTATTATAGATGTATTTATCTATTTTATATGAGGTTGTGGTCTTTGATATTCAAATGTGAGATAATCCCTTGTGTTGCAGACTTAACTATTGAAGGAAGTTTTCTTTTTTGTATTTTTATAGAACCTGAATAATATAAATCTTCTGTAACATGATATATCTCATGAGGTCTTTTCCATCGTTGCATTTCATTGATTTTCTCAGATACTTTGTTTATATCTGCATCTCCTGTGTATATGAGATAATGTATCTTATCTTGTTCACAACTAGAAACATATTCAACACCTTCTACCTCAAGTGCAACGGCTTCTACAACACCTGTATAAATTTTAACACCTTGTTTCACTATTAGAAATTCGTCATTTGCTCTACCATCGTAATAATACTTGCCGTCTTTTACTGTAAACTTATCATTGTCTGTACGCCAATTCAAAGTTCCATATTTGTAATAAAGTAATCCATCTTCTACTTTTATATCGTAATGCTTATTTTCTAATATCTCTACACCATAAAAATTATCTACAGGATCGCCTGGCGTAAATACAGATTGCATAACACAATCCATTTCAGTACTACCAAACATATTATACATTTTCTTCAAGTTACATTTTCTTTCGATATCTTTTATCAAACTTTCAGGTGTATAACCTCCTCCAGACTCAATATAATTGAAATCAAATTTTCTATCTTCTGGTAATGCATCGATTGTTCTTTTTAATGCATTAGGAAAACTTAATATACAATTAGGTTTTACTTCATCTATTTCTTTTATAATGTCATCACCTATGTTTAAATGATGCAATCTTGCTCCTAATTGATATGCTCTTAAAAGATTATAAGGCGAATATGTAGATGTAAAGCCTGAAGGTTGTAATATAACAGGTCTTTCATCTTGATAACCATTAAACTCTGGTGCAACATTCAGTAACATTCTGTTTGTTGATTCTATCGTACAACCTATTAATGTTTTTTCGTTAAAGTCAACTGAATTCATATGGTCTTCAAATGTCCAAAAGTAAGGATATATCTCAAACATTTCTTTCACAGTTGTACCACTAGTCATTCCTCTGAATATTTCATTTGAATGCATCTTAGTAGAACCTAAACTAGGATCTTTTACAATTTCTATTTTGTTTGAACGAATAACACAATTTGCATTTGAACCTTGAATAAGGTAATCTAATTCTTTTTGTGATGCAGTATCTTCTGCATTACTGGCTGATCCACCATTTTTGATACTAGCTAATATCCAAAGTAAATCATCAATAGTTATTTTATTATTTTCTTGAATTATGAAAGCTACATGTGAACTTAAACCGTGTTCTTTAAGTATTGAAACTTTTTCATCTAATCTTTCATCTAATTCTTTCCAAGTTACTTTATCTATTGATGTACTTAAAAAGATATCATTTTCATCTACTGGACTAATTAAGTGTTTTAGCATTCTAAAAATCTCTTTATTCTTCTCCACTTGCCTCTTTTTGTTGGAGATAATGTTATAACGTTTTCTGAACTAATAAATTCTCTATCCCACATTCTGCTTCTAATAGTATCCCTTACGTGTGACCAATAATCATCTTCATACTTGTCTATATATTTTGACTTATAGTTATCCCATGCCCATATATCTCTAACAGTAAAATCAGTGCCTATTTCTTTTGCTATAGTTTTTAATTTTCTACCATAGTCTGTATTTTCACCGCCTATCCATTTCATTTTTAGATGTCCTGGAAATATTGCAGTGGTTTTCATATATCTCTGAGCAATACGAAAATCATCGCCTACTAAATTTATTATCTTTGCTTTAGGAAATCTTTCTTGTAATTTTTTTGGAACTTCATGAGTACAAAAAACCAATCTATTCTTTTTCATTAGTTCATACCCACCCATTTTTTCAAATCTTGGATAAAAGAATCTTTTGTAATAATGTTCTTCATCAGGTATAAAGTCTTTTACATAATCATGTAAAGGAGGCAAAGATCCTTTAGAGACTAATCTATCATAATGATATTTGCTTGTATATCTTTGTCTGATATCTGTATGTTTAAAATAAACATTCCATGGATTTATACCATTATCTTTATGACTATACCAATGTACGTCTGGTAAACAAGATATTACACGACCTATTTTATGACCACCATTTCCTTGGTCAAATGATATGAATATAAATCTACTACCGTCAGTCACTTTTTCTTCCTATGTAGTAAAAATCATCATCTTCTTTTTGTACTATATCTCCTGTTGCAAACCAATCTTCAAATATGCATATGTCACCTTTTACATGTAATTCACCATCAACAATTTTGGTATCACAATATGCCATGTTTCCCATTATTGTTTCTGTAGTTTGAACTTCCATATCTGGAACGAAAGTTTTGTTAATGGCTATTGGTCCTACTTCTGTCATTCCCCAATTCACGATAAATGTACAACCTCTATCTATAAAGTTTTGTATGATTCTACTTTGAACCCTATCACTTCCGCATGTAATAATTTTATCTTCTAGATTTAAGTTTTTAAAACTTTTTGTTTTCATAATCGCTCTTGCCATATCTGGAGTTAAATGACTATGTGTATAATCTTTTATTTTTCTTACCCAACTATATGCATTAAATTGTTCAATATCAACCTGACATCCAACTTCAAATCCGGGTAAACTTTGTGCTAGTAACCCACCTGCATGTCTTAACGTGCATACAGTTAATATTTTACTGTTGGTGTCGATTTTTTGAACTTCTCTTGCAACTTCATTTGCTAATTTTAATTTTTTTGGTGGTTGAAATAATGACTTTGGTTTACCAGTACTGCCACTGGTGTTTAAGAATATTCCATTATCTAATATACTTTGAAAATTATTCTTCATATCTTTCTCTAATCTGCTTGTACTTTTCTTGATTTAGTTCCCATACAGTTTGGTCTACATCATAAACTTCACTGACACCTAAACACTTTACTAACCCTGTTTTCTCTAAATGATGAAAAGTCTTGTTTATTCTAATCATTTTGCCACTATTATCATTATCAGTGTTTGTTGTTATGTAAAAATATTCATTATCTGGATTTAGGGATCTTTTCATTGCCCATTCTATTTGCATAGGAATCTCGTAAAAGAAGCCATGAGATTGCATATGATATCGATTTAATCCTATTTTTCTTGGTTCAAGCTGAACTCCTCTGAATAATATTCTCCAGCTTTTTTCGTCAGTGCCAAAATGTCTGCCATAATCCCATGGATGTATCCCACTGAGACTAATTATCTCACCCTCGTCATATGTAGCGAACCAGGTACCACCTACGTCTAGACACCACTGAAACTTCATGTTGTCTAGTGTATTATTATTTTGAAATTTTTTATTCTCGCATTTTTGTAGAAATTCGTCAAGTGACTTGTCTGCTACTACGAGTTCCCTAGTTTCTATCGCCATTTTAAATATTTATATTGGCACAGGTGGAGAGAATTGAACTCCCATCTATGGTTTTGGAGACCATCGTGTTACCGTTACACCACACCCATACACCAATATACGGTTCAAAAATTTGACAATTTTTTGACAAATCGTATTGTCAAATTAATATTCCCAATTATAACACTTTTTTGGTGCTAAGTCAACCTAGACCGTCAAATTTTTGATAAATATCAGTGTATGAAACTTGACCAAAATGGTCGGGATATGTGAGAGGTTTCACTAGAGGAGAACACTATGAATTTTTGGAAAGGCATGACGGTAGTTATAGCTATCGTTTCGTCACTGTGGGTTATATCGGCTAGTTCAGCATTAGCAAACCCAATCGTTACTGAAAGCACAAGTAATAGTACGGTTAAAACGGACTCAGATACGAGTACAACCGTAAAAAGTCCTCCACCAAGTGCAATATCTCCTTCTATAAGTGGCAGTAATTCAGACCTATGTACAGTAGGTGTTAGTGGCGCAGTGCAAACCCAAATTCTAGGAGTTTCAACAGGCCAAACATACAGGGACGCCAACTGTGAAAGACTGAAATTATCCAAGACATTGTATGATATGGGTATGAAGGTTGCGGCAGTATCTGTAATGTGTCAAGACCGTAGAGTGTTTGATGCCATGAACATGGCAGGTACACCTTGTCCTTACAATGGAAAAATTGGGGAAGAGGCATACGAACTTTGGAGAAATAATCCACAGGATATGCCAAACAAGGTGACTATTGACAATGACAAACAAAATACAAATGATACACTTAAAACAGGTCTTACTATCGGCGGTATTCTTGCTATTCTGGCTTTTGCTCTCTAATATATCATTAGCAAATACTACAACAACATCTCCGACAGAACCAAATCTTAATACAGGAACAGTTACACCTCCTTTTGGTGGGTGTCCTTCTGGTACTACACCTATTAATATTAATAATTCAGTATGGGGTACTAGCCCAGATTATGCCGTTAGGTGGGGTGAGTGTGTAAGTACATTTGAAATTTCAGTAGCAATCAATCAAGCATTAACAGAATCAGGCATCAGTGTAGATAAAGCACATTATAAATGGCATTGGATTAATGGTTGTTTCAATACACCTTCAAATGATGGCAATCATTTTTGTGATGCTAATATTAATAACAGAATTAATCCTCAAACTGGTGTACCAACAGGAGACAAAGCACAATACTTTGATACTCTTGCAGTTACAATCGATGTAACGGATGCCGCTGGTAATGTTATAAAAACTGTAACTTGGACTGCGGAAGAATGGTATCATTGGCATAAGTCAAATTCTTATAGTACGAATGAAACGCCAGATACAGGTGGTGCAGTTTGGCAAATAGAAGAAGGCAATATAGAATTTTATAATCACACTGATATGATTGGTCAAATATATGGACCAAATCAATTAGGCAGTATTCGTTTTAGATTTGATGGTCAAGATAAAGGACAATGGGATGGATATTATGGTCCTGTAATTTCAAATGTACAAACTTGGTTTACTTATAGAACTAATCCTTGTACGTCAGATCCTTTATACGATGCAAGTTGTCCAGGTTATGCTGAGGCATATGCAACATTTATTTACAATCAACAATGTACTGCTAATCCATTATATGATAGTGGGTGTCCAGGTTATGCCGCGGCTTACTTTACACAACAATGTACAGCCAATCCTTTATATGATGCGGCCTGCCCAGGTTATGCAGATGCGTATTATACCCAACAATGTGAATTAGATCCACTTTATGATAGTGGGTGTGATGGATATGCAACTGCATATTTAAATCAACAATGTTCTTTAGATCCTTTATATGATACTACATGTACAGGTTATGATGCGGCCTATCTATCACAACAATGTGATTTAGATGCAACATATTCAATTCAATGTACAGGGTATGAACAAGCATATTTTGATAAACAATGTTTACTTAATCCACAATATGATGAACTATGTACTGGTTATGTAGCACCTGTTGTAGAAACAGATGTGGAAGATATTGTGGATGATGGTACTGGTACAGGTGACTCAGTAGTTGATAGTGTTATCGATACACCAAGTGTTACTATTCCAGGAGATATACCAGGAGTAGATTTAGTTCCTGAAATACCAGAAATAGAAATTCAAATCCCTGAGATTGAAATTGAAATACCAGAAGTAGAAGTTCCAGAAGTAGAAGTTGAAATACAACAATTAGAAATGGAAATAGAAAGAGAACTTGAAGCAGAAATAGGAAATCTAGAATTAGAAATAGAAATGCCTGAACCTGAACCAAATGAACCAGAAGTTTCAGAGCCAGAATTAAATGAAGAACCAATAGAAGAAAATGTAGAGCCAGAATCAACTGAACCTGAAAGCACGGAAGATACTACAGAAGAAACTACGGAAGAAACTACAGAAGAAACTACAGAAGAAGAACCAACTGAGGAAGCTACAGAAGAAGAAAGTACAGAAGAAGAATCAACTGAGGAAGAAAGTACAGAAGAAGAATCAACTGAGGAAGAAAAAGAAGAAAAATCAGATAAAGAAGAAAAGAAAGAAGAAAAGTCAGATAAAAAAGAAAAGAAAGAAGAAAAAACAAGTGACAAATCTTCCGATAAAGATACTAGTTCTAAAAAATCAAAAAAGAAAGAATTAACTAAAGAAGAAAAACAAAAAGCAAAAGAAAAAAAGATGAAAGAAATCATCAAAGAGAAATTAAAAAAATTGGCAGACGTTATGGGTAAATCTGTTTCACTAGAACAACAACAAGCATTGCAGGCACAAATAGCCGCATTGATTAATTATGTTCCAGGCTTTAACAAGTATGGCGAATATTATATTCCAGGTGTATACTTCTATCCAGATGAATTGATATATCCAGATAAAAAAATACCTGAAAATAATAGAGGATTAAGAAATGGTCTTGCTAATGAAATTCTACATGAGAAAATGGTAGATGAACAATACAAGGAGGGGTTTGGGAGATGATGAATTGTTTAGCTATAGGATTAGCATTATCAATGCATATAGGATTGCAAGGAGATTATAATCAAGCACACCCTTATGCTACTTGTGAAACAGACAAAACTATTACTGGTGTATATTATAATAGTTTAGATAATTTTAGCTTAGTTGGTGCATACAAGTATAAACTAAGCGACAATATAATTTTAGATGTAGGTGCAGTTACAGGATATGTTTATGACATTGTACCAATGGCAAGATTAAGATATAAAAACTTTTTCGTAATGCCAGCATTTGAAATCGATAACAGAACTGGACTTGTGTTTGGAGTACAGTTTAATTTACTAGGAGGAAAAGATGAGTAAACAAACCACAGAAGTGGAATTCGCCGGTGTAAAGTTCCGAGGCGGGAAAATGTTCGCAATTATCCTAGCACTCAGTACTCTAGGCGGTGGTCTCTATGGGGCCTTCGAATTCTACAAGGATTATATGAATATGAAAGAGAAGATTGAAAGTTATGTTGCACCTGATTTAAGTTCGATTTACGAAGAACTAGCAGTTGCAGAAACAAAACTTGATGAAACTCTTGAATATACCAAAGACATTAAGAATGGATTACGTGATGATATCGTAAGACTTGAAAGAATTGTTGATGCAGTAGAAGATGACGTTAACAAAGTCGAAGATAATGTACGTACTCAAATTGATTTAGCAGACCAACGTTTTGAAAATAAACGTGACCAGCTTTTAACTGATTATGAACAAAAAGCAGATAGTTTAAGAACTAGTACTGATATCAAAATCAAAGAAGTTGAAGAAAGACTAAACAAAAAATTACAACGTGCTTTGGATAATCCACTAGCAAACAACTAAAAACTAATAGTCGGGCCTTTTCTGGGCCCGACTAATCATATCCAAAACTATTGACAATTCGTATATTGCTTTATCTAAAACTAGATGTGCAGTAGGATCATTGTTTTTCTTTTTTTCAGCATAAAGAAATTTTAATCTAACTTTTATATATTCATCTACTTTTGCTGGTTTGCCTCTACGCATTTTATTACTTTCTATTTGGGCATTTAAAACATTTTATATCAATATGTTTACATTCACCTGTTTCGCTATTGTAAACACACCAATAATATTTAGCGAATACTTCCTTCCATCTATCACCATATATTTTGATATATGCTTCCTTTATTTCTTCTATAGACATTGGTGGTCCCACCAGGATTCGAACCTGGATCGCTCTCTAATCTGGAGACTTTGCCGAATATAAGTCGGGTGTTTTACCATTAAACTACAGGACCTATTTTTTATTCAAATTGCTTGGGTTGTATTGTTCGCCATTATATTGGGAGCCAGTTTTACCTTCTCCTGTCTCTACACCATTGTTACATGCAAACACTACAAGACAAAGTAGAATTACCGAATAAAGCACTACACGTTTTGTCCAAGCAATAAATCCATTAAATGTAACCTCTGCTTCCAATTGGGCTTGTTCTTTTGGACTTAAATCCATTTTCTTTCCTTTTCGATTTGGCGCTTTCGGAAGGATTCGAACCCTCAACCTGCCGATTAGAAGTCGGCTGTTCTATCCAGTTGAACTACGAAAGCATTATTAGTATTTGATTGGTATTCCGTACGGGACTCGAACCCGTGTTTTCGCCGTGAAAGGGCGATGTCCTAGACCGCTAGACGAACGGAACATTTTTTTACTATTATATGTTTTCTTCTATTGATTGTCAACAAAATATTGGCTATAATAAGGAACAATATCAACAATGCTTTGATTTCTTAACTTATCTAGTTGTTTTGTATATGTGCAAAACCAATCCCATTTTTCTGACTTGTCTTGTTTCATCATATAATTCACAATGTTGTTTAATATTGCCATAGCACCTGCTCTAACATGATCTGGTAAATCTTCATTAATTAACCAATCTTTGAAATTATCATATTGTTCTCTTACTAACTGTTTCATTTCTAGTGGTAATGTTTGTATACATGATGTTGCAGGTGAGTGAGCAACATGTATTGTTAACACTGGCAAACGTTTTCCTGAATTAAT
>CEOW01041870.1_pt1 | contig 11276 bp, 18 predicted proteins | sample 530621 | NCBI WGS metagenome assembly CEOW01 (sample SAMEA2620734, study PRJEB7988) | marine metagenome | isolation source: saline water (ENVO:00002010), including | reverse complement strand
CTATACAGACATATGGCAAAGATTCAAAGACAAAATAGGATTCAGCAACTATATTCTAACAGATAAACAACACGAGAAACATTCCACATCCAACTGGCTTATAGTAGGGGGCGGATATGGCATCTGGAATTACGAAGTAACGCCGCTGGACGCTAGATTGAAGAATTATTTTACTGATATATACAATCCCGAAGAGGCATATGTGAGCACTCTGAGGGCCATGATTACTGTACAAAGTTTATGTCAGGCGAAAAGAATCCCGCTGTTAAACATGACATGGCAGAGTATCTTTCATGATTTAAGTGCAAAAGATTTCGAGAGTGATGAAAGTTTTTGGAAAAAGGATATAGTCAGCACGACAGGATGGTTATATACGCGACTGAGAACAGCATTTAGCAACAGATTACGCGATAAAGGATTACTGAATGAGCAGGAAATGAAATCCGATATGCATAACAAAAGAATTGATAGATTATATCCCAACACAAAACACTGGTTTGAGCTAATCGATTGGGGTACATGGCACTTCTATGAAAACGATTTAATTCAGAAAGGTGGATTACAAGAGTTTTCGCATTATGAGTGTGGCACAAAAAGTGAAGAATTAAAGAATCATCCTAGCACAAAAGTACAAACAAAATGGATGAATAGAATAATGAAAGTGATAGAGGAAAAATATGGCATGGAAACGAATTAAAGAAACGCTATGGGGAAATCCTAATAAAGGCATTAGTGGAGAACCAGACCCAAACGATTTAACACTAGAGAACGCTTATAAGACGCGCTGGATATGGTATCACACTATATTGGGAATCGAATTATTAATCGTTATTATAGTACAGGTTGCTATATTGACGCTTCTGGCAGTGAAACTATAGAGGAAAAGTTATGTGGCAAACAGGTGGATTTCTTAATACATTAATGTGGTTTTTATTGGGGTATTGGGTAGGTATAGGAATGCCTCTACCCGCTATGCCATGGTGTTTATTTGGGTATTGTATATCATGATTACCAGTTGCTTTATACAGATAATGTTCGCTTTTATTATAGGGTATATGATAGGAAAGTATAGTGCGCCCTATAGGTAAGAAAGGAACGGTGAGCAGTCTAAGTCGCAATGAAACGAAAAAGAACAAAAGACTTGCTAATAAGGGAATTCGCAGACAGGGTAAACGCCAGTCAGAGAGTTCTGTACTTGAACTGTGGAGGGAAAAAAGTGGGAAATAGTGGTAATCTAAATCCGCGTGAGGGCAGGAGTGAGCGCCGCCGCCCGACTAAAAAATCAGACGCCGCTGCCGCTCCCAGACGCGGTAAACAGAGATCATACCACAGAGCGGCACTAATGTCAAGCACTTTCCGCCATGCGTGGTGGCAGTGGCTGTGAAAATAATTCGTCTTTTTTGAAGAAAACGCTTGACAACTGCTGATCTAATGTGTATAATAGGGTGTCGCCTTTAAGAAGAGATATGGCTGCTGCTAAGTGATTGATATATAAGGGAAATAAAAGATAAAATAATACTTGACAACTGGTCTCATATGTGAGATCATTATACCATACTGAGAGATGAGGAGATTATATAGTGTTGTGACAATAATTTAAACCCCAGTTAAACCGCACCATCTCACCGTGGTTGAGGTTCAAGGAAGAGTGCTATGGGGTCGGAAATGAATCACGGTGCCGAGTCGCAAAGGTGGCATGACCACGCTCCGATGAGGTAATGACAGGCAGGGCTGGCTGCCATGAACAAGGTGGAGAGACAACTACTAAAGGAGAGTCCCCAGTAGTGGCAATGCACAAAGCAGTACCATGAAAAGGACAGGGCGGATGTCAAAGGGTGAGACCCGGCCGCTAACAGGGTTGTGCCTCAATACACACGCGCTCCCCCACGGTTAGGGGAGCATCACCCAGCAGCAGAGGGGTCAGGCGGGCCTATGCTTTGGGATCGAGGTGGTCGCCCTTACAAGTGCATCTGGCATCCCCCCATATGCATTACTAAAAAAAGATTTTGCCCACCCACAGAAACCGCCACAGAATTTTTTTCGGGATATAAATTATGGCAGATATAATTTTTGATGTAGACGGCACTCTTATGGATATTACTCATAGGAGGCATTTCGTTGCACAGCGTCCCAAGGACTTTGATTCGTTTCGGAGTCATACTGAATTCGATACCAGAAAGGAAGATATCTTTGCCATTGCGGATGCGTTACAGGCACAGGGGCATCGTATTCTTATATCTACTGGTAGGAATAAGTCTCAAAGGGATATTACCATTCAACAGATAAGGGATGGCGGTATAGACTTTGAGCAGATATACATGCGTTCTGATAGTGACTATACACCAGATGATGAGTTAAAGTCACGATTCTTAGACCGTATGATAGATGATGGTTACAATCCTACTATGGCATTTGATGACCGTCAAAGGGTTGTGGACATGTTTCGTTCACGAGGTTTAACCGTCTTCCAAGTAGCGGAAGGCAATTTTTAAAAAGGAAGTTATGGGAGTCTACGGAATAAGAGATGAAAAATACCTTGAAAGAGAAGATACCGAGCTTAAATCAGAAGCAAGTAAACATATTGGTGCAAAGTTTGTTTTGGGGTCTCGTCCTAATAATGTTCGTATCAATGATGTATCCAACGCCAGCGCAATAGGTCTCTATATGTTACTAGGTTTTGGACTAGGTTATTTTTACAACGATATTAATATGGCATTACTGGAATTATGGTGTATGGCGTATGGACTTATCTACTGAGTGGGAATTTAAAACTCTATGGGTATATGGTGATTCATTCGCCTGTGAACCTTCACAATGGGCAAAGATTCTTTCAGATAAACTAGGTTATTACAAGATAACTAATCATGGATGGCCTGGCAGTTCATTAGAAAGAACCAGTGTCCGACTGAGTGATACCTATTCACTATGGGAACCAGAAGATGTAGTGGTTGTTTGTTTGACTGAGATACACCGCGAATGGGCAACTACACTGACTGTTAATGAGTCAAACAGACCAGTTCGTAAATTGAACACCGCGTTACGCAATCATATGATTTATTCCTTATCTTATTTAAAGGAGATATCCAATTTGCGTGCCTTGGTGGTACTGGACGGATTCAAGGATAGTTCCAAGGCGAATAGAACTGTGACCATGCCCGCGAATCTGATATACAGTAACAAGGGTTCGCTCATGGAAGTAGCACAGGGAGAGATAAAAGACTCTGGCAATCAACCCGCCTTTCAAGCACAATCACCAGTGGGTGTAGACCCACGAGAGAACCATATGTCCCCAGTGAACCACGAAATTCTCGCTGATAAGGTGCTTTCTGCGATAGAATCGGGGTCTCGGTGGCAAACTATTGACTTAACAGAGGGATTTCAGCGTAAAATCTTCGATATTTGAGAAAAAAAATTCAACTTTTTTGCTTTCCTTTGGAAAATCAATGGCTTACGGAGGCAGCTTTTTCTTGACATTTGCCCCGATATATGGGATCATGATCCTGTAATCAATTGAGAGAGGTAAAAAATTATGGCGTATGTATCCCAAGAAAAGAAAAAGGAACTTGCGGTTGGTATCAAAGCGGTACTTAAAAAGTACAAGATGAAAGGTACTATCGCGGTTAACAATCATTCTACTTTGGTTGTCAATCTAAAGTCTGGGCCTATCAACTTCAAGGCGCAAAACGAACATTACCAAGTTAATCCTTACCATGTCGAGTCACAATGGACTGGCGTTGCTAAGGAGTTTCTGCTTGAGTTGTTGGAAGCGATGAAGGGTGAAGGTACTGGATGGTTTGACAAGTCCGATATCATGACCGACTACTTCCATACTGCTTGGTACAATGATATCAACATTGGAAAGTGGAACAAATCTTACGAACTAACTGCTTAAGGAGAGAGTTATGACAGTTGAAACTATCAAAAAAGAAATGCTGACGATGAGTCAGTCCGAGTTGAGTATGATTATTCATTATGCTCAACGCATCAAATCGGTATCGGCGACTGCCACCTTTTCGGTGGGTCAAAAGGTTGTCGTTGTTCAGAAAACCAAACGCCGTGAAGGTACGATTCTCAAGATGAATACCAAGAAGGCTGTTGTCGAGATGCCTTGGCAAGGTCGAATCGCTTCGGTTTCTGTTCCATACTCTATGCTGGAGGCAGCGTAGGGTATGACATTATGCCTTCGCGTGACAGGTGGTAATAAATTCCAAAAACAGTTGGCGATGGGGACGGTTCAGTTTGCTATGAATCGTCTTTTACCCAGCGTAAGGAAGTTAGATATCAATCTTCATATTCGGAGTTTCCAAAAAGAGGGTAGCACTATTGGGTACTGTACAGATGATTCTTCAGACCCGATAGATTTTGTGGGTAAGTCGCCCAGACGATTTCAGATTGAAATATCAAAAGACTTGAACTTGACAGATTTTATCAAGTGTGTATTACATGAATTTGTCCACCTCAAGCAATTTGTAAAACTTGAGATGGTAGAACAAGACTCTGGCAAAACACGATGGAAAGGTAAATCCGTTTCCAAAAAGACAAAGTATTCAGACCAGCCTTGGGAGAAAGAGGCGTATAGACTAGAACAGAAATTACTTTGGGAGTGCCTAGAGCAACAAGAGTTTTTGACAGGAAACATAGACAGTAATGGAGTGAAAATATGATAAGATGGTTTATAGGATTTTTCTTAGTCATAGGTGCCGCTGGTGGTTTAGAGCAGGACACTATGACTATTAATCAAACACTTGCATTTGCCTTTTTGGGATTTGCATTGATGGCTTGGGCAACCCCCAAGATTGTAGAACAATATGGAGATGATGTATGATTCGATATAAACAAACTCGCACTCAAAACATTATTGATTTGGATGGCCCAGATGGTAATGCTTTTAACCTGTTGGCAATTGCAAGTAAACTGCTACGCCAACATGAGAACTTCAACCTTGACGATAGGTCACAGTCGTTGATTCTCGCGGAGATGAAGTCGGATGACTACACTCATTTGGTAAAGACATTCAATCAGTACTTTGGTAGCATCTTTATTCTGGAAACTACCAACGAGGAATTGTTGGAGTCGTTATAATGGGTATGCTGAATATGGGCGGTAGTCTGAGATATGACTACTCTGGTCGTAAGCGTAAGGCGTATAAGAAGAACAATCCGCCCAAGCGTAAGACTACATTTGAGTCTAAACCCTTGCGAGTGCCTCATGACCGTCTTGAAGAGATGAATGAGCACAGGCGTAAGTATCCATCACTTAATTCTTTTGCCCCGACAAGTGGCACTAAGGATGATAACTGGATACGCGAGAAGCAAGAAATTTCATCTGGTTACACGGTTGCACCCGCCTACAATAAAGGTGCATATCAAGTAATCGGTAAATCCAATATAAAAGATATTGGAAAATAATTGAAAAAAACGCTTGACATTTGCAAAAAAGATCAGTATAATGGTTGAAAGTTGTATAAATAAACATGCGGTGGACGGTATTCGTACAATCCGTTTCCAACGGACAAGGTTAGGTGAAACTCCTAGACGCCGCTCCAATTTTACAGTTGTAGTCCTAGGCAAAGACTCCATCCTGTCACAAGTTAAACTGCCTCGACTGAACATTGATAGCCATGTAATGATGCATCAAAACAGTAGGTCGTTAAACCATAAGGAGCCCTGAGCAGTGGCGCAAGGTAACACACAGACCGAAAAAGGCTCAGTCCATCGACTACATGAGGGCAGTGATGGCCTCGCATAACACAGATGGACAAAGAGAGCTGGGCATCTCTCTTCATCCTAAACTGCCCACTACTAGAAGGACAACAACAATGAAGTACTTGAGTATATTAGTTGTTTGTATTATGATTACTGCATGTAGCGGAAGAATAAATTTAATCGCTGAATTACCAAAAGACCAAGACCTAGATGTAACAATTAAAACATCCAAGTCTGGTGGTGTGCATAAATCTAATACACCAACAGCAGAATGAAAAGACGATAAGATTTGTCTTTCATACGCACCGAACTTTTGTTACGATGCGAATAAATGAATTGTGGGTGATTAACTTTTTGTTAATCTTAATTTGAAAAAACGGAGTATAGTATGAAAAAGAAAACTTCACAAGCAACAAAGGTTATTTCAGCCTTGGAGAAGACAGACCAAGGTCTGACTGCTAACGAAATGAAAAATAGGTTTGGCGTAACTAATGCGAGAGCATTGGTGACACACCTTCGTCAGAATGGTTTCGCCATTTATTTAAACAAAACACCTAAGTACACTGACAGAAATGGCAATGTACGAAAAGGTGTTTCACGATACCGTTTAGGTACACCATCTAGGGCAATTATTGCCGCTGGATACAAAGCCTTAGCAGCCTCAAGGGGTCTTGCTTAAGCTTTAACATTCGTTAGTTAATTATTCACAATGGAATAAAGGGCAACTCAAGGTTGCCCTTTTTTTTAGCTTACACGCTCCACTTAGAACCGCGATAGATTCCAGATGTAGCAGGAACCCATTGCTCTCTTAGAGTGGGATTATGTTTGACGCCACGATATAACATCTCTTGAGACTCGATTGTCTTGTGAGTTATAGTTCCGTTATATTTAACGCCTCTGTAGTTTAGCTGTGTAGTCATTTTGACACCTCCTGTATTAAGAGATGCGTTCCTTCGGCGGAATTGCCTACTTCCGTCCACCGCTACATTTAGGGTGGATGAACGAATGTAGTCTTTTCACCCATGACTTATGGAGTACCGATTGGTACAGTATTATTTATCTTAACTTATCTTTACAAAGTATGAAGATTGGTCAACATCTGAACTCGCGTATCTAAACATCTTTGTTATGAGGTCGTGTTGTTTCTTCTTACTTGCACCAGTTGAAGCAAATGCTTCTAGGAACATTAGACAGATAGACTTAGACATTCTAAAGTTGTCACCTTGTTCGTGGTTTGCCCACTCTTGTAGAAATACCTTTTCTGATACTATGTCAATTGATGGTTTACTTTTAGAATTATGTTTCTTATAAAGTTGGTATGCCTTTGATGGCCATTTTGCATCGGTCTTGATTGACGCGAGAAATGCCTTTTCAGAACCTTTTCCATTGTAAATATCATTACCGAATACTTGTTTGCAATAGAAGTCTACATTACCCCCACCTATTTTACCACCAGCGGCTGAACCACCTTTAATCTCACCCTGCCATGAAGTGTCACCACCGAATGTTCTGAATTGTACCTCACCACCACTGGTGTCTATGTAGATGTCTTGAGAACTAAAGAAGTCCCCAGTTTTACCATATTTGAAACTGTTATAGGTAAATGTATCTTTGTTCGCCATTTGTTTCGGAGTATTGAACTCTTTCGCGGTTGCTGGAGTACTCTTACCTATTTTCTTGAGTGATATACCAAGAAGTTTACCCGCCTTTGCAAGTTTCATAACTTCTGCATTTAATTCACCCCAACTAGATGTGCTTTCTGCTAAAGGTTTTTCTAAAACACCAAATGTAGTTGCCCATATATCGCCGGGATTCCATTTGTCATGTGAGAATGAGCCTGGTGCTTGTGGGTCATCTGAATCCTTATCTATTTTGTGACATTCTGCTTTGGCATCATACAGACCTTTCATAAAAGGTGACCCTCGATGAAAATGTACAGCACCATTCCTAGTCATTTTCCTGCCATATTTTTCCCACAGTTTATTTGCGGTCTTTATATAAACATCCGTTTCAATCCAATCAGCAGGCCCTTTATTCAAACAGTCTGTAAGTGATTTGTCGGTATGGGCAAACTTAGATGCGGATTTGAGTTGTGTTGGGGATACAGATTTACATGCACCCTTCTTTACATTGAATACATATGCATTGTAGAAACATTGTAGTGATTCTGTCAGTGCGGTATCAGCTGCACCGCCACCAGAACCACCACCGCCACCGAAATCTTTATCCTTGAATATCTGTGACCGTCTTGCTTCTTTGGTTTGTCTGTTAGATTTGTAGGTTAGTATTTCAGTTTTTCTATCATAAGATATACCGTCTACTTTTGTACCAGACGCAGATGAACCTATAACAAATTTCTTTTTGTCTTTTATTTTTAGGTCGAATATGTCTAGCCTCGACTCACCAGCGTAATCGCCAGCGGAAGAACTCTTTCGCATATCATCTGCTGATAGTGTGGGCATCTTATCTCCCCTGTCCCCTATATTTCTTGTAAGACCTTTTTTTGTTTTTGTTCATCGTGGAAGTACTAATCTTCACACTGCGACTTCGCCCACCTATACCTTGTGAGGTACTTTTTTTTGTCGGTTCATGTACATGTACCGCGTTCCATTTTCTAGCCATTCACTCCTCCATTATTATTGTGTATTTGACAGTGGATTTTCAAGCGCTTCTTCAATCTGTGTTCGTATAGATTTTCTGATTTCAATAAGTTCCTTACTGGTATCTCTTTCAAGTTCATATAGTCTCTTATCAGACGCTCTTACATCCGAAAACAGAGATTGCATGTCTCCGTCTATTCTATTTATAGACTCTTTAGACATGTCTGTTACAAGGACTGTTGAACCCATTCTTTCCTCAAGAACTGATAATCTTTCTTCTATACCCGACAAATCTGGTGCCTCGTAGGTAGAAATTGCCTCTTGCATGTCTTGATATGTCTTGTATACTTCAAATGCACCATATAGCGCACCAATTAGTGTACCAAGAGCACCCAAGACCATAAAAAGTCTTCCACCTTTGATTTTTATTCCACCAACATCTATTTCTGTACTCATTCGTATTGACTCCTAATCATTTTTCGGATTGTTCCGTGATTACTTTTAGACAAATTGTATATTAATCTCGCGTTATCGTCAAGTTTATTTTCATAAACAATGTAATTGACATTATAAAAGTCTCCATCTGTTAAATTTGACTCGTAATATGAACCTAAATCTACCGAACTCTGAAGTGAAGCGATTGCTGCCGTTTGTCCAGAAGCAACTTTGTTGGAATTTTCCCTTTTTTGTTGTGCCACTTGTTCTGAAATAACCTCGGCAAGAGATTTTCGTGGCGCCTCTTGCTCTGGTTGTACCGTCATTGTCTCTACTGGAATGATTGTTACACCCACAACTGGGTTCCCTGTAGAGAGTAAGTTGTTTTCTATCTCCATTTGCATTTGTTCTGACTGTGTTTCTACTGACATTTCATTCATTTCTGCATTTTGTTCTAGTGTTTCTACCGTGATTCCACTCATATCAGAGAAAAGTTGGGTGTCTGCACTAAAAAATTGTTGGTTCATCATGCTTACATTGTTTTGTGATGATGAAGAAGCACTTTGTTGGTCATTTTGAGCAGTCTCGACAGTTTGTGAAATCTGGCCACGGCCAGAATCGGCCGATTTTTCTGGCCCACTTGATTGGTTTTGTCCATTTTCTTGTGATTGACCACCACTATCACCGCCTTTTGATGATTCTTGACTCATTGAAACAGCGCTTTGACTTACTTTTAGTGCATTTCGCGTCTGAGCCATTGCAATTCTAGTGGCTTTTGGTGAAGTACTTGGTTCAGTGATAGTTTCACTGGTCTCTTCAACTGGATCTTCTTCTAAAATGATTTCATCTAACTCTTCTTCTATAATTTCTTCCTCCATAACCTCTTCAAACAGTTCTTCAAGCAATTCTTCCTCTAACACTTCGTCTATTGATGATTCAGTATCAAATAATTCGTCAAGATACTCATCAACCTCTTCTATATTTTCTTCAATTGCCTCCAACGCATCGGCACGAAACTCTTCCTCGATAACTTCTGGGAGTTCATTAAGGGGCATGGTGAAAATTCCTTCTTCTTCAAGTAGGACGAATTCAGTATCGGATGGGGTTTCCAAGAAGACCGAGACTTGTTCATCAAAGAACTCCTCTGGAAGTCCTGTGAAGAACTCATCGTCTTCTGACATTCCATCAATTCCGCCATCGTCTTCACTGAATCCGTACATTGTTTCTTCGTCTTCATCTGTCATCCACTCCTCTTCTTCTTCTAAGTTAGCGAGTTGTTCTTCTACAAATGCTTCATAGTAACCGTCACAACCCTCATCATATAATGGGTCTATGTCACATTGTAAATCCGTGTACGCTTCGTCATATTCGTCACAATTTGTAGAATAAAAAGCATCATTATCACATTGTTGGTCGAAAAATGCATCCGCGTATCCTGTACACGATTCATCATGTAGTGGATTTTGTGAACATTGTTGTGCTAAGTAAGCAGCCGCGTAACCATCGCATTGTTGACTTGATAATGGGTCATATGCACATGCTAATCCTTCACTTTGATAAGATTTAGTCCCAGCATTTCCTGCCGCTGTACCATAGATGTAATTAGCTTGTTGATTTGCAAAGTATTCGTGTTGTACATACTCATCTTCTGATAGGTCACCCATAACACCTATGAATAAACTGTGATTATTAATTTTTAAATCACCGTACTCCATCGCGTAGTCTCCAGTTGGAAATATTTCCAGACTAAATGTGTTCTCATGGTTCTTATTGTATTCTTCTATTCTCACCCACCAGTATTTTGTTCCATCGGAACTAGTCTTGGAATAGAATCCCCCATCACTATCTTTTTGTATTAGGTCTGTCCAGAGAGGTGCTATTGCAAAACTAAACTTGTCTTGTTTGTTTGCTGCTATGTTTGCAACTTCTAATCCGTTACAACACCATCCTTTGTCAGGCCAATTCTGGAAACCAAAGTTTGTTGGGTTTCTAAACATGACAACACCGTTTGCCATCATCCATGAATTAGTAAAGGTTTCTCCATAGAAAGGAAATGAATGCCCTAATGGTACATTCGCGTAACAATCATCACATATACTATGGACAGTCGCATCTGAAGGAGGCGCAGTATATTGTCCAGCAGCTGGAGCTGCCAGAAACAATAGTAATCCAAATAATAATGTTTTTATCTTACCCATATTGTTAACAATGTAAAACAGATTAAGAAAACTGCAAGTACGCCTCCTCCAGCGATACCTATAATTTGCATTGTTTCTACTAAATCTGCCTTTCTTTTCCTTTTCTCTCTTTGCAGTCGTTTATCTTCTTCTGCTTCTTCTCTTATCCTATCCGCTCTTAGTTTTAGTATTTCTTGCCAAGTTCCAAATCCAAATCTCATATCAATGAGGTTTTTCATCTCTTCAATTTGTTCGTTAGCCAACTTCGCATCAATAACAGCGTGGGCGGCACTTTTATGAGAACCAATTAAGGTCTTGTTCCCCCATCTTTCTTTATTGATTTGTTGTTGACCATTTAA
>CEOW01025998.1_pt1 | contig 11502 bp, 2 predicted proteins | sample 530621 | NCBI WGS metagenome assembly CEOW01 (sample SAMEA2620734, study PRJEB7988) | marine metagenome | isolation source: saline water (ENVO:00002010), including | reverse complement strand
TTTAATTTATTAACTTGTTTTGATGTGGTTCCTGAGGAAACAAGACCGTGAAATCCACTAATAGCTCCACAAGCAATCGTTACAAAAAGCATAGGGAAAATAGGGGGAGCTCCATCTTCATTTGTCAATCTAATTGCAGGAGCATCTACCATTGGAGCAGCAATAAAAATACCTAAAAACAAAAGTACTAATCCAACAATAAGCTGATGACTATTTATAAAGTCACGAGGTTGTAATAGAAGCCAAACTGGTATAAGACTTGAAATGAATGAATAAATGAACAATATTACAATCCAAGCATTATTTTGATCAGTGAATGGTAAAGAAATAGGATTATAGGTTCCAACATAAATGAAAATATATAGTATAAATAGAGCAATAATTGATGGTATTAGTGCATCAATTTTCTTTTGGTATATTATGTAACCTATAATCATAGCAATTATGATCTCAATATTTACTGGAATAACAGCAGAAGGAACACTAACAAATAGTCCTGATATTGCCATCGCAAACACTGCTAAAACTAGCCAAGTTAATAAAAGGACAAAGAATAAAAACATTATCCTAACTCTTTTATTTATTAGTTTGCCTGCAATATCTCCTACTGATTTACCCTTTTCTCTTAAACTTACCACTAGCGCTCCAAAATCATGAACCGCACCTATAAACACAGTACCTAAAACAACCCAAGCTAAAGCTGGTAACCATCCCCAATATGCTGCAATGCAAGGTCCAATAATTGGTGCTGCTCCAGCGATTGATGTATAGTGATGACCAAATAAAATATGTTTTTTGGTTGGTACAAAATCGACTTTATCTTCAAACTCATGTGCTGGAGTTTGGATGTTATCATCTAGATTAAAAAGATGTTTTGATATGTATGCTGAATAATAATTATAGCCTATAAAAAAAAATACTAAACTAATTATTACAAGAAAAATTGAATTCATTTTAAATCCAGATTATCATTTTGATTAACAATACCATTAAAATTCTCATACATTAAAATAAATTGATTGAATGAACTAATGAAGCTTTTTTTGGTAGATTATTTATAATAAATTAAAGATCATTTTTACTTATAATAAATTCAATGAATCAAGATATAGAACAAAAAAGTATCAATATTTGTAAAGCTTTAATATTAGATACCGTCCGTAAAGCAAATTCTGGTCACTCAGGAGGTCCTCTCTCTTCGATTGACTTTACTTATGTACTATACAAGGATTTTCTGAAAATAGATCCAGATGATCCAAACTGGTTTAATAGAGATAGATTTGTAATGTCTGTTGGTCATTTATCAGCTCTTCAATATGCTATGTTATCTTTGATTGGTTGGCTTGATATTGATGATCTAAAAAACTTTAGGCAGTTACATTCAAAGACTCCGGGACATCCAGAAAGAGGAGAAGTCCCTGGTGTTGATGCCACAACCGGTCCTCTAGGTCAAGGAGTAGGAAACGCAGTAGGCATGGCAGTTGCGGAATGTATTTTGAGTAAACAATTTGGAGGTGATCTTATAAATCACTATACCTATTTATTACACGGCGATGGTGATATTCAAGAGCCCGTTGCGCAAGGTGCAATCGCTCTAGCAGGTCATTGGGGGCTTGGCAAGCTGATTGCATTTTATGATGCTAACGATGCACAAATTTCTGGTAAAGTATCTCGTTCTGATTCTACTAATTATGCTAAATTTTTTGAATCAAATCACTGGCACATTCAAGAAATAAATGGCCATGATCGTGATGCCATTCGAGACGCTATAAGAATAGCTCAAATGGAAATTGATAAACCTTCAATTATTATTGGAAAAACAATTATGGCTCATGGAACTGCAAGTATGGAAAATGACCATAATACTCATGGTATGCCATTACCTAAAGATGAAATAAAGGCAACTAAAATTAAACTAGGCTTAGATCCAGATAAAACATTTCAATTACCTAAAGAAGTAATATCAGATTTCAGATCTAGTTTTGATTATGCAAGAAAAGAAGTTTTAGCTTGGAAAAAAATACTTGAAAAAAAACAAAATGATAAATCATTTTTTTCTAAATGGAATTCTATGCTAGATTTAAATTTGCCTGATATTGATTGGCCAAAATATGAGTATGGAACCAAGTTAGCTACAAGAAAAGTTTGGGGTAATGTCATTGAAAAATTATGTGCAAAAATGCCCTCTTTAGTTGGAGGCTCTGCGGATTTAGAACCATCAAATAATACTGGTGGTTTTGCTAAAATAGTAGGGGATTTTGGAAAAGATAATTTTTCAGGGAGAAATTTTGCTTACGGAGTTAGAGAATTTCCAATGGGAACCATAAATAATGGAATTGCTCAACATGGCGGGTTATTAGTTTTTGGAGCAACTTTTTTTACTTTTTCTGATTACGAAAGACCAGCAATAAGATTGAGAGCTTTGCAAGGGTTACCAGTAATAACAGAATATACACATGATTCAATTTTTGTTGGAGAAGATGGTCCTACTCATCAGCCAATTGAACATTTAATGGCTGCTAGAACAATACCTAATTTATTAGTTCTTCGTCCTGCTGATGCAAATGAAGCAGTTGTTGCTTGTAAAATTGCAATGGAACAAAAATATAGACCTTCAATAGTATTGTTATCTAGGCAAGGCCTGCCTGTTTTAGATAGAAATATTTATGAAAATGAAACAAACTTTCGAAAAGGGGGTTATGTTATATCTCACTCAGATGATCCTGATGTAGTAATATTTTCAAGTGGATCTGAAATATCATTATCATTAGATGTTAAAGAAAAATTATGTGACTATTCTGTAAAAGTAGTGAATATGGGATGTTGGGAACTATTTGAAGAACAACCCCAATCATATAAAGATAGAGTTTTAAATTCTGGAAATGCTTTATTAGTTTCAATTGAAGCAGGTATAACCAATGGTTGGCAAAAATTTACTGGAAGATTTGGATTAAATTTTGGAATTGATGATTATGGAGCATCTGCTCCTGGAGATCAAGTGGCTAGTCATTTTAAATTAACGGTTGAAGACATAACTGCAAAAATTAAGAAAAATCTGAAATAAATTATTAAAAAAAACTTTAGATTTCATAATAAAAATAATAAATTAACATCCATACAATTCTTCAAAATATTATTTTAGTAAAAAAACATATCTAAGGGGACTAACCATATGGCAAAATGGAACAAAGATACCTTTTTAAAAAATCTTAAAGACACCTGTATGCCACACATTACTAATATAGTAATTGATTTAGTGAGATACACAGATGAAGAGGCAGATTCTGTTTCATGGGGAAGAGGTGAAGGTTATGGAACCATGACATTTAAATGTAAATCTGATGATTATGGAGTTGTATCTTTGTTTCACGTTACTACAAGCGGCCAAATAAAGTTTCTTCTTAACAATATGAGACATAAGATTAGAAAAAAAGAAATTTTAAGAGATTTTCAATTAAAACTTGAATCTAATTTTATGATGGACTTTAATGAAGATGATTATGACGCTGACATTTTTTATGATATAGATTCACTCTTTAATACAAAGTCTGATATTGAAAAATTTATTAGTACAATAAATGGTATTTCGGCTAGATTAAAACAGTAGTATGATATTTCTTATCTTTTTGTAACAACCTTTGCATTTTTTATAAAAATATATAACTTACATTGTATCAAATTTAAAATTTTGTACTAAGTTTTATGAATATTAAAAAACACATATTCAAAATTTATTTATTAATGTTATTAACTTTTGCTTTTTCTAATATTGAAGAAGGAGATTTAATAATTACTGAGTATTTTACTGTAAGCGATGGTCAAATACCAAATTATATTGAAATATATAATTCAACAAATAATGAAATTGATTTGGGGCTTGTTTCAATTGTCATTAATAATTCAAACGATATCTTTTATGTAAACTCATCTGAAACTATTCAATCAAAAGATTACTTATTATTAATATCATCAGAAGGATTCTTTAGAGATGAATTGGGTGAAATTTTTTTACCAATAAATGATCCCAGAAGGGATTCTACAAATCAAATGTATCAAGATGGATTTGAAGATTTACCAATACTACCAAATTCTATTTTGATTGGTGATGATGATGAAAATATTTTTTTTGTTGATGATGAAGCAAATTCAATTAGAATTTATTACAATGAAATATTAATAGACAAAGTAGAATGGGATATAAATTTATGTAATCAATTAAATGATCAGGAATCCTGTAGCCTATATGATTATTGTCTTTGGATTGAGCAGGATTTAAGTTGCTATACTAATTTTATCATTTATGATGATTCAACAGTTGGTTATGCAAATGAACTAATTTTTGACCCTGAAATTGAAGATTCTTATATTATTAACGACTTTGGTTATAATTGGTCAATATCAAAGCAAAAACCTACATTTATGTTTAATGATGAATCACAGGGTAATCAAGAATTTGGATCTCCTGGTTTTTCAAATCATACTCCAATAAATTTAAAAGTTGAACCATCACTTGGAGGTCAAAATATCATTGGTTTTTCATGGGAAAATAGTCACCAATCAAACAGTGTTTTTCAATTTAAATTTTATATTAATGGTTTAGATTTTGCAGATCAAGAATATAATAATAATAATAATAATATCTATTATACTCAATTTGATAGCGACAGTATTTTGAATGGTAATTTATATTATTTGCAAATTGCTGCCGTATATGAATTAGGACAAGTTTCAGATTTGACTGACCCATTCTATTTTTATATTCCAAAGGCTAATGCAGGAATTGATGATTTAATATCTTATTATATCTACTCTGAAAATGAATTAGAGTCTATAAATTTAGACAGTATTGCTACACTTGACTCAAATTTGCCAGTTATAAATTCATTGGTAGATTATAATGAAGATGATTTACAATACATAGATTTTGATAATTTATCATATCATTGGAATGTAATGAACATAAAAAAATCATCAAATGAATCTCTTCCATATCCATGTGAACAAGATGAAAGTATAAATCCTACGTATTGTGATAGTTTAAATTTCCCAATTAATTTAGAAAAAGGAATTTACAAAATTAAGTTAGAAATAATAGATAATTTATCAAACTCCTTTTCAGTAGATTCTGTTGAAATTTCGATTAATCATTTAGAATCTATTATTAACACTCCATTAGCACTTTCAAGTTTATCTGGAGCTTGCTACGATTTGTCGCTTAATGGATTAACTCAACCTCAAAATGCAGAAAGTTTTATAGCTAAACATGATGCTTGTTATAGTAATAGTAATTTTTTGTGCGAAAATCTTGTTGAAACCATTCAAAATGAAGCATCCTGTGATAGTTCTAATAATTTTTGGGTACAAGATGTTGATTACTGCAATGAAAATCAATGCATAGAAGATGGTTTGTTTTGGTCTCTAGATCATGATGGTATTGAAGGGGGTAGTGGAATAGTTAATTTTGATGGATCTTTAAGTATTTCTGATTATGTTTATGATATTTTTTTTTATAAATGGAAATATTTAACTGATGATTCTTATGAAGTTTTCAACTCAGGTGTTAATAGTGAAAATATAAATATTCCATTTGAAACCGGTGACCACAGTATTATTCTTGAGGTAACAAATGATCAAAATATCACTCATGAAGATCATGCCGAACTTAAAATAAAAGAATTTAATTTTAAGCCCAATGCACTAATTTCTAATAATCAAGATTTAAATCAAGAAATTGATAGTTCTTTGAGTTTACAAATTCCACATGATGGTTTGCCTGGTTTGCAACCAACATTCTATTCTGAATGTAATTCAATAAACAATGAAAGTGATTGTGAAAATTTCAATATTTGCTCAGATATAGATGATGCTGAAACTTGTTCAAGTATTTTTATAAATTCATCTCAAGTTTGTGAATGGTCATTGATTTTAGATACTTGTGAGGGCAATGCAAATGTATGTGATTGGAATAATGATGATTGCGAAACTGATGGTATTTTATATTTACCATCATATATTTTGAATGCACAAAATTCTTACGATCCAAATATAGAAGACGATCTTTATTACAAATGGTTCTTAAATGATACTTTAGTTGAAAATACAGTTATATATGAAAACTATTTATCTAGTATTGAAGATATTAATACAATTCGTCTAGAGGTAAATGACCCCTATTCCTATGAAACTATATCTCAAGATGAACAAGTACCATATTTATCAAGCCACACTATCAATATTGAAATATTAGAAGAACAAAATAACATACCTAACTTGAGATTAAATACAAATTATGAATGCAAAGAAGATACAATTTGTATAAATATCCCTATTAACGATTATGGAATCCCAGGACAATCAGAAAACTGGAATTTATCGTATTTCAATAATAGTGAAGATATCGACAACGATAACTTTATAACCACTTGGTATTATGATTCAGATGATGATGGTATTTTAAATTATGGTAATTTTTTTAACGATTACAATTGCAATGGTATTTATGACATTAATCAAGGAGAGCCATACATTGATTCAAATGAAAATGGAATTTTTAATGATGGAGAATTATTTTTTGACTTAGATAATAATAGTGAATACAATGGTTCAGAACTTTTATTTAACGAAGAAGACTTTGGTCCTGATTCACAAGCTCCTATCTATCAAAGTTTCGTTGGGAAAGAACCTTTTTTTGATTGCAATACTGAACAAGTTATTTTGAATGATACTCAATATGAGATTGGTCAAATTTGTGAAAATGATATTTTATGGCAAGATGAATTTGGAAATGGAATTTGGGATTTTGATGATTTAAATGGTAACCAAATTTGTGATAACGCTAGTGAATGTGAGGAATTTATAGATATAAATAAAAATGGAATTTGGGAAAAGGGATTTTATCCATTTTTTATGAAAACGCTAGATTCTTATTGTAACGATTACAATGATTATGAAATAGATCAAACTACTAAGTTATTAGTCGTTGATGTTAAAGAGGATAACATAGCACCTGAATTGATTAATAGTTTAAATGATATAATTGCTTATGAAAATCAAACTATCACATTTACTGCCTCAATCTATGATTCTACTAACACTTTTTCTCTTGCAGATGGTATTAGAAATAATAATGAATTATTTGAAGATCAAAATTCAAATGGTATATACGATTTGGATATAAATGAGCTTTTTTATGATGAGGATATCAACAATTTAAAATATCATTGGTATGCTCTAAAAGATGGAGAGATTTTTGAAGATATTGATTTTATTATTGATCAAACAGAAACTTTTATAGATTGTAATGAAGAATGTACTGTATGTGAAGATGATACTGATCAATGGGAGCTTGGTATGGGTAATGGTATGTGGAATGAAGATTGTGATCGTGAAATATTTGATGATTTAAATGGCAATTCAAGATTCGATAATGGACAGACTGCACAGCTAATTACTACTAATTTAGAAACTAACGATACTTTAGAAATTGATATACATGTAAAAGCCTATGACCCATTTTATGAAATAATATCTGATCAATTTTCATTAAAAGTTATCAATTCAAATGAGGCTCCATTGATAGTAAATAATATAAATTTAAATAATTTAATTGAAGATGATTCCACAATTATCATACCGATGGTGGGTGAAAATTATGTTGATGAAAATGGAAATGGGATATGGGATTTTGAGGATTTAAATACGAATCAAATATGTGATTTAGAAGAAGAATGTGAGCAGTTTGAAGACTTGAATTTTAATAATATTTTTGATGAAGCCTTATTCTTTGATCCAGATAATGATTCATTATCCTTTAACATTGAATATAGCAGCAATATCTTTGAAGCTGTTATTGATAATGGTTTAATATACATAAATCTATTACCTAACAAATTTGGTGACGGGCAATTGACAATAATTGCTGATGATGGCTTCATATCAACATCCTATGTTGTTGATTTTTATGTTGAATCAGTTAATGATCCACCAATAATAACAAGTGAACCGGTTAACCAGGCTGTAGAAGACGTTTTGTACCAATATTACCTTAATTGGAATGATGTGGATGATACATCTTTTACTATTGAGATACAGGATGCACCAATGGGTATGACTCATAGCGATCCAATGTTAATTGAAGAAAATGAAAATAGTTATTTTCAATCTATTATTTCTTGGATTCCATTAGAGGGTGTTTTAATTGCTGATGAAATAAATCTGGTCATTTATGATTATGCCTCCACAACAGGACAAAATGATAATGTACTATCTGCATCACAAGAATTCACTATTGTAGTAGAAGCGGTTAATGATCCACCTATTGTTCAAGACATTCCAATAATTGAAATAAATGAAAATGATACAATATTTTATCAAATAAATATTGACGATCCAGATAATGATTCTTTTATATTTAAATTAGGAAACTTACCTGAAGAGGGTTTTGGAGAAGAATTTACAGATTCTAATAATAATGGAATTTGGGATCCAGCAGAGGATTTTATAGATTTGAATGATAATTCAGAATGGGATGAGGGAGAAGAATTTACAGATTTTAATAATAATGGAACTTGGGATCCAGCAGAAGAATATATTGATAGTAATAATGATAGAATATATAATGAAAGTATAAAAATTGATTCTAATGGAACTATAATTTGGAGTCCTGGCGAAGGCATTGAGGGTTTAGTTAATTTTAGTTTTTCAGTTAGGGATGGTGAATTTTTTTACGATGATAACAATAACAGTCAGTTTGATGATGGTGAAATATACATAGATGCTAATAATAATTCTATTTTTGATTATGGAATACAATCTTTTTCAAATTTTTCTATAATAGTAAATCCAATTAATGATCTTCCAATAGTAATTAATAAACCAATGAACTTAGAAACTAATGAAGATGACTCGCTTTTAATAGATATAAATCAATTTGAAATTTTTGATCCTGATAACGTAAGTAATGATTTATATGTAATTTTACAAACAGGAACTAATTACTATGTAGATGATGAAAATCTAAGTTTATTATTTCCTAATCAAAACTATTTTGGTCAACTAAATGTATTATATGCGATATCAGATGGAATAGATACTACAGATGTAGATACATTATATGATGTTAATGTATTAAGTATTAATGATCCTCCCTATTTCAATATTAATAGTGTAAATTTGATTGATAACATTTTAGTTTTGCAGGAAGATTTCTCTGATACAATTTTAATTTATATCACACCGGATACGATTCCTTATGGTGAACAAGAGGAAGAAGTAACTTATAGTGTTGGTGTTGGATATGATTTTATAAATTATGAAATTAATACTACAAATCAGAATGAAATATTTATATCGCTTACTTCATTATTGAATTCATATGCATACTCAGAAACATTTGAAATAATTGCTTCAGATAATTCAGAAAGCAATAATATATTTTCTTTGTCTTTTGATATAACAGTTGAGAGTATTAATGATTTACCAACTTTTAATCTTGTGTCCCAATCATTTGATAATGAAACAAATTTTATTGATGTTAATGAAGATTTTTCTGATTCAATAATTATTGAAATTAACGATTATTTTGATGTTGAAGATAATGATAAGATTTTTTCAATTTCACCAAATGATTTAGAGTGGGTTGATATTAATATTGATTCTATTTCTGGAAAAATTACTTTAAAATCAATTTCAAATCAATTTGGAGGTGAGCAGGATTTTACAGTATCATCAATTGAACAAATTGATTCTGATATTATCGTAGATCCAGTTGATAAATTTTTTACTTTATTAGTTAGACCTTTAAACGACAGCCCTGAATTCAACTATTTAAATAGTGAATTATTATTTTTTGAAGATTTTGAATTTGACACTGCTTTTTGTTCGTATTTTGATCCAGATAATGATAACATAACTTTTAGTTTAGAAAATAATGAATTTGATTGGGTTAATTTAACAATTGATCCAAATACAGGTAATCTATACTTAGAATCAATTGACGATGCTATTGGCGAAGATACAATTTATATATTTGCAAATGATAATCAAGATTCAACTAATAGTGTTATCATGAAGGAATATATCTTAAAAGTTAATGACGTTAATGATCCACCAATTTTTAATTTGTCAATGAATTCCTTGAATTTAATTGAAGATTTTGTTTACTCTGATACTTTATTTATATCTCCTATATTACCACTACCACTAGCAGAAGAAAATCAAATTGTAAACTACAGTATATTACCTGAGTCCGTTGATTTTATAGATTTTGAATTTCTTAATGGGAATGATGGTATTTATTTATCCTTTTCTTCAATTTTAAATAAATCTGGTTTTCAAGATTTTGCCATTATAGCACAAGATGATGGCGATACCCTTAATGGTGGTGTTGATACAGCAACATTGCCTTTTAGTCTTACAGTTCAATCTATCAATGAACCAATTGAGTTAATTGAAGAATTAATGGATAAAGTTGTTGATGAAGATTTTGATACTATTGCAATAAATCTTAATGATATAGTATATGATATTGAAAATGAAATTTCAGAATTAATTTTAGACACTGTAATCGTTGATGAATATGTAATTGATCAATTATATGATAATTCTATTGATTGTGAGCAAAACAATTTCATTTGGATTGATTCTTATTGTTCAAATTTAGAATTTGAAAATCAATTAAATTGTGAACAAAATAATTTTATTTGGTTTGATTATCAATGTTATGATCCAGATGTTGAATTAGTAAAAGTAGAAAAAAATGCAGACTATCTTAAATTAATATCTACACCAAATGCGAATGATGCAGCTGATATAATCATCATTTTATCTGATTTAGGTGATAATGCTGATCAGGTATATGGAGACACAACTACTTCATCTATTGATTTATCTTTTAGAATGACAGTAAATCAAGTTCAAGATCCTGATTCATTGATTGGATTATCAATTACTGATTCAATCAACGAAGATACAACAGATTATCAGTTCGTTCTTTATTATGAGAATTTTGATGCTTATCCTACTTTGAATGCTGAACCTGAAGGCTCATCTGATATATTTATTGAACAATCAATAGATAACCCTATTTTTTCATTTAATAAGATCAATGAGTTTTATATTGATTCAAGTAATAACTATTTAAATGGTCAATTATGGGAAATAGAAAGCTTATTGCCTAATTGGAATGGAACTGATACTATATATATATCATCCTCAACACAAGATTCATTACAATGGATTATCAATGTTAATCCGATAAATGATCCACCAGTTGTATCAAATGCATATTTTAATCCTGAATTAGAAAAAAATGAAGACGAGTTTCCAATAGAATTTTTTGTAGATTATTATGATGTAGATGCAGATACCTTGTTAAACTTATATCCGTCAGATAATTCATTATTGACTTGGGATTTTATTAATGATATGAATAATATTTTTGCTTCCTATTATGTTGCTGATACAAGTTTTTGGATTGATTCACTTAGATCTAATTGGAATGGA
>CEOW01109135.1_pt1 | contig 11559 bp, 38 predicted proteins | sample 530621 | NCBI WGS metagenome assembly CEOW01 (sample SAMEA2620734, study PRJEB7988) | marine metagenome | isolation source: saline water (ENVO:00002010), including | reverse complement strand
GATTTCTTATAACAGAACAGAGTACTAGTTATATATTGAGGATATTTTTAGATATGAAAGAATGGAAGAATTACATCGAAGACCTCCGCGAAGCCCGGGCGCCCCGCAAGGAGCCGACCCCCTTTAAGAGTGCGTATCAAAAGAAAACAAAGGGCATGCGAAAGAGGAACGATATAACTGCTCAAAGCAAGAAGACAACTGGCCATAAAAATTTAGATACTGGAGCACCGTTCAACAGCCCGACACAGCCAGCAGGCACTGATCGCCTACGCTTTGAAGATGTGGATCCCGACAGCATCGAGGTCGATAGCTTTGAGATCAAGGACGATCTAGAGCGTAAGATTTGGAACAGTAAAGACCATCTCAAGCCCCTGTTCAGAGAGTACATGATGAAAATTGCTCTTGACTTTATTGATGGGCTAGGAATTCCAGTCAAGGTACAGGACGTTAAACTAACTGGGTCAATTGCAAACTATAATTGGTCGAAGTACTCAGACATAGACTTGCATATTGTTGTTGATTTTTCTGACTATGGAGAGGATGAAGAGATTGTAAGAGGGTTCTTTGATGGCAAACGAATTGCTTGGAACAACGATCACAACATCAAGCTAGCAGGGTATGATGTGGAGATGTATGTTGAAGGCGATGACGATTTGCATATATCCACCGGCATGTATTCAGTCTTAAACGAGAAGTGGCTTACAAAACCAACAAGAGAAGACAAGGCGTTTGATGCAGATTTGGTACGCCAGAAGGCCGCTGCACTGATGGATATGATTGATGCTAGCCAAGAGGCCCTGTCTCGAAAAGATTACAAAGCTGCCTTTCTGATTGCTGACAAACTTAAAGACAAAATCCGCCGTATGAGAAAGTGTGGATTAGAAAAATCAGGAGCATACTCCGCAGAAAACTTAGCCTTCAAGGTGCTACGAAGAAATGGTTATCTTGAAAAATTGAGTAACGTTAAGACTAGAGCATATGATGGCCAGCACTCAACAGCTTCCGGCGGGGGTATAAGGATAAAGATTTGAGGTGTTGCAGAGTGGTTTTGAAGTAGGTGATTTAGTGCAACTGCGTTGGCCTGCTAGCAAAATGCAAAGCCGCTACAACATTGGAATCATACTTACGCGCCCATCGCCATACAGCAAGAGTAAATTATTTAAAATTTTGTGGTTGACAAAAGATGGTACTAGTGATATAGTATTAAGTGAAAGTTTTAATTTGATTTTGTTGTCGGCCCGAGAGGGCAACGAGAAACGATTTGCTAAGTACAGACAAAAGTAACGGATGTAAAAAATGAGTGAGACATTTGGAGACGATGAGAAGCGATTAGTGCTACAGTTTTTAGGTGTACTGCATACATGGATACAAGACCAGAGAGTGCAGAAAGAGCAGGATATTGCAACGCTACAGATTCAAGAGTCGCTAGTCAAGCTATTGTTTGCGAGAGTATCAAAGCCGGAGTTTTATAAGGATCCACAGTTTACCGAAGCAGGCAAGATAATCTTTGCCTCCGAGTCTGAGGATGAAGACTGGTATGATGTTTTTGCTAGAGAGAAGGACACACTGAGTGACGTTGGTGTAGATTTAATCGAAAAAGACGTAAGTGCCGACGGCGATGTGATTGATTTTTTTACAAGACAGAAAGTGACCAAAGAATCGGAGGATGAAGAATGATTGTGCTATTAACTTTGATGGCATTTGACGTGCCGACAGAACCAAAATGTGTTATTGACGTGTGTGAAAGTAAGATTTGCACCGTCGAGACTCCCGAAGGTTGGGTCGAGGTTCAAAGAAAGCCTAGTTACTACGAAGGTATGAAGATTGAGTGTCCTCTTTGGCTTGTGGAACCCACATGAGTAAACAGCAATTAAAACAAGGTGATTTAGTTGAACACGACAAGTTTGAGATTCGTGGCATTGTAAAGGAAGTGACCAAGTATCGCAAAAATGGCCGACCGCGCCTTGTAAAAGTTCTGTGGTTTCCGCTTGGGCCTGATGCGGATTGGAAGGCCGCGGCTTGGCTCGATGACCAGACTAGGCAGGGCCGCTCACCTGAAGTTTCCACCCTGACTCTGCATCTTATCTCTTCTGCCGCTGACAAGGCTTTAGAGACATGAAGGGCTCACTAGTCGCCCTCAAGATGAATCGCCGCCCCTCTTCAAGGCCCGGTATTGTTATGTCTAACCCGGTAGAGAGCCCGCCTAGTGACTTTATGGACGCATACCGACCGTGGGAAGGTGACGGCACGTTAGACGAGCCTTACCGAATACCAGACAGAACCCGAGCCTACGTGGTGCAGGTATACTGGCCACACGACGGAATCTCTAGCTACCACAGACTTAGCGAACTTGACTTTTTAAATTTAGTGAGATAGTTACTATGTGGGCGATAACAAATCAACCAGAGGTGACTTAGTAAGATGGGTGAAAGATTATGCATTGTTCGCGGCCGATGATAACGGAAATGCATGGCCACACGATCCGATATATGAGTATGGACTTGTCATGGAAGTATCACATAAGGATGATAATGCACTCATTGTATTTGGGTTTACAACCAAGCAATTGTTCATCGTTGACAAGACCTCAGACGAAATTGAGACAGTTAGCAAAGCCAAGGAGAGGCTTGTGCTCCCCTCGGCAGACGAGATTAAGAAGTATGAAAAGTAAACTTTGGGGGCCGCCACTCACGCGGGGCGGGGGCATGGGGGTTAAAAACTTCGCGCCAAAATTTTCCTCTTTTGAGCAGGCAGGTAGATTGTGAAAGTTAAAACAACATTCGAAGTTGGTGACCTAGTGAGGGTTCTCACTCCAAATGGTCAATGGATGGTGTCACCACCACCAGACATCCGAGCCGGTATCGTGATAAAGAAGATGAAGACCAAGAACTTTTACGTCGTGTACTCTAAGGGCAAGTATCACACCAACGTATATTGGGAATGGATGGAGAAGCTAGCATAATGTGGAATCAGACCTTCTATAAAGTAACCTTTAGAGATGAAGTCGATGGAGAACAGAAGTCGGTCATCATCTCAGCTTCGCACACAGTTGACAGGATAAGAGAAATTTTAAGCGAGGCACACCCGAATTGGCAAATCCAAGATATTGTTGCCAAAGAGCCAAAGCCATAGCTGTTTGTTGTTTCGCTAGTCTATTTATAATGTGGGCTCAAGCAATATCAGAAAGGGCGTTCTAGTTCGACCGGTCGTGTTCTTTAGCGATTGGATGGGCGTCGTGTTGACCGAACCATATCAGTACGAACCGACCGACGATGATGACTTGCCTCTTACTTACCCGCCTTTTGGTTCTCTTTATTGGGATGGTGTGATGTGCGTTGAGGTGTATTGGTTCTCGGAGGGAATGGCTAGCGAGGAGTTCGTGGATTTCTTGCAAGTAGTATCGCCACCGGAGGATGAACTTGATGAACCCGGTTTTTATGAAAGAATCGAAGATTTTTACTGGACAGACGAAGACGAATAGGTTATAATCTATATGTAACTGAGAGGTGAACGTGAAAATCCTATTCCTACACGGGCTAGAATCAAGCCCAAACTCCACAAAAGCGACATTTTTGCGCGGAAAGGGGCACGAAGTAATCGCGCCCGAACTAGAGCGTGACGACTGGGAACAATCTGTTCTCGCCGCTAAACAAGCTATCCTCACACACAACCCCGATGTTGTGGTGGGTTCATCGCGTGGAGGTGCGGTTGCCATGGCCGCTCGACCTCGGATGCCCTTGGTGCTAGTGGCACCAGCATGGGTAAAGTATGCTCCGTGGGCAACCGTGAGTGGCGCAACAACCGTCATCCATTCCGTAGATGACGACATCGTGCCCTACGAAGACTCAGTAAAGCTGCGCGACATCTTTGGCGTCAAGTTGGTCGAGGCCGGGATGAGCCACAGGATGAGTGACTTTGATGCTCTCGCTGCTATCCTTCATGCATGTGAGGTGAACTCATGATGAGTAATCTAGACGCGATTGATATTGCCGAGGGGATGAAGGAGCCAAAGAGCGAAGAAGAATACTTTGCCGCTTGGCAACAGCTTATTGATACTGGATTAGCTTGGAGTCTTCAAGGCTGGTTTGGTCGTACCGCCATGCGCTACATCGAAGAAGGCCGCTGTCGGCATAAAACTGAGGCTTGACAATCTCTTGACATTTAGGGGTTGACATGCTTTCTCGCTGGTGTTATATTATATATGTAAAAGGAAACTGTTGCGATGAGCAAGGACAAAGGCATTTACGGAAGGGAAACATATGATGTGGGTGACTTGGTGAGAGTAAAGGAAGGAACACATCAGGACAGCATGCCAGACAGCCGCCTAGGTGTAATCACAAAAGTTAGTAGAGACAAAGGTGGATTTGACACTGGGGTATATACCGTGCTGTTTGCTTCTAGTCGCGGCTCAACAGAGCTGACATTCTGGCATAAGTTTTTGGAAAGGGTGATAAAATGAAGCATCTTTGTGGCTTTTTACTGGCGATGGTGTGCTCAGGCTGTGCCCACACGCGCACTGAACCTTCTAAGTATCTTATCAAGCGGTGCTCTCCAGTCTTACAGGAGATTCTTACTGTGCAGGATCTCAGGTCACTGAACAACAAGTGGCTTCAGGATAAGCATGCCGAAGGGCGTGTGGCACGCGACGACACTGAGGCTTGGCGTACCATTGAGAACAGTCTAGCGACTCGTGCTAGTGATCTTTACAGGATTGCGAAGAAGCGCCGATGCTTCCGAGGACTGGACAAGATGGTCTTGACATCCTCTTGACAAAAAAGTTCTTGCAATCTCAAATCACCTGTGCTATATTATAGATAATGAAGGAGGGCGAATGTCCGATTGGTATGTAAGTCAGATTAACGTGCGTGAAGGCGACAAGACTGCGGGAGAGCCCGCGCTAGTGGCCGAGGAAAAGGTGTTGACTATCAAGGCTCCGTATGATTCCGCAAAGCGTTCGTATGGTGTATTTCGCGCACTGGGCACCCCCAACATCGGACTATATGAGTGGAATAAGAATAAGAAATCTTACGCCGCATCACTCAAGGCACAGAAGCGCCGCAATCGCAAGCTGACTAAGGCCGATCTCGCTCCAGCCCTTATGGAGTTGGCGAGGGAGGACGCTGATGCTCAAGCGGCTGACTCTAAAGAGGGGTGACTTGGTGGCACTGAGGGCATGCAGTAGGGAAGACACAGGAATCGTGATAGAGACTTACGACTATCCAAACTGGCCCTGCGCCAAAATATATATTTTCAAGACACAAAAGATGATCACGGTAAACCAAAGCCTATACGGATTAAGGAAGGTAACATGAGAAAGAGATATGAAGTCGGTGAAATCGTAACCGTAACTGATGACAACTACATGAAAGAGGCGCAAGGAGTGATTCTTGATGTAAGTTCATCTAGTGGCGGAGTTCCAACGATGTATACTGTTGATGTGGAAAAGCACGGAACACACTATTTTTACGGATGGCACATCGAGCCATCAGAGAAGGACAGCGATGTTTACAAACTCTCAGCTTGACACGCTGATTGGTATACTTGAGCGTCGTTGTGATCCCAAGGTCACTGAGGCTGAATACAATGACATGCTTCGCATGGCCAAATCTGAGCAATCTACGAGGAATCTTGGCAGAGAGCGCCTGAAGAGGGTTCGCGAAAACCCCGTTGATGTTGGTAGTATTGTGCCTGACCCCTTCAATGACCCTAGCAACTGGTGATAACATGACTGATCGAAGAATGTATAAAGCGATTTACTGTAAGGACGGCTTCAGCATGAGCGTGCAGGCAAGCGAAACCTCTTACTGCACGCCCCGAGAGAACAGCGCCACACGGTATGAGTCTGTGGAAGTGGGCTTTCCTAGTGCAGAAGAGCCCATGCTGATGGAGTGGGCTGAAGATCCGCATCGGCCCACAGATACAGTCTACGCTTACGTGCCTGTTGAAGTGGTGAATCTGGTGATCGCAAAGCATGGCGGTGTCACTGCGGGCGAAGCCCCGGCGGGTGTTATCTGTCTGCCGGCGACATAAAGTAAACTTTTGGAAGAGGGCTCGCATCGTCTAACGGTTAGGACTCTGGTTTTTCATGCCGGCAATCGGGGTTCGATTCCCCGTGCGAGTACCAACATTTTATAAGTTTGTGAGGGACAGTGGTGGAAATGGTAGACACAAGAGACTTAAAATCTCTCGCTCGAATGAGCATGCGGGTTCGAGTCCCGCCTGTCCTACCACTCACAAATCAGATCGATTATTATGATGAGTCAATACAGTGGTATCCAGTAGATAAGGAAAGTGAAGTGTATGTATACAATAGTCGCGGCCGACTAGTTAGTTTAGGAGGGCGAACCAATGACCATCATACCATTTGACAAGTTAGAACAACTAAGGAGAGAACAGAACGGAGAACAAACACAGGAACAACCAGCTTTATATGCTCCTTTGCCAGAACCGTTAGGTATGTTGACTGGGAGCGTTCCGCAGGAACAGGAAGATGGTAAGCGCGGTGTAGAGATCATCGACTTCACTATCTGAAAGAGAGAAATAAATGGCTAATAAATACTTTTCAGGCGAAAAGGCATCAAAGATTGATGCAGAACGCTCGCTGAGACAACATGCTGCGGGCGTCTGTGACTTGCGTTTTACAGTAAGGTTTGAGCAGGATGACGGGGGAAGTCATATCTGCTTATATGTTGAAGTCGAGAACCCATCCGACCCTCTTGATGCTCCGCTTGTCGAAGCACTACACTTTTCAAAGTGGGAGGGCTGGCGTTACCTGATTATCAAGTGTCCGATTGGATACATTGATGCTATGATTGACAACTAGGAGAAAAGTAATGTTTGTATGCGAAGTGCCACCACCACCACAGTTTGAGTCAGCTATTGAGCTAGCTGAAGATGTTTATACTATTGACAGTGATCTGATCGCGGTGATCGCAAACCGCGAGTCAAGATGCCGACAAGATGTGATCGGTGCTGTTGGCGAGATTGGATTGATGCAAATAAATCCGCTAGTTTGGCGTGATGAACCCTACAACTGGAATCGATTGCACGAAGGCACAGGCTTGGACTGGGATGCTGTGCATACTGTTGAGGGCAATATCCTCATGGGTGCGTGGATTCTAAACAATGCAATCATCACCATGGGTGGGGATCTGCGTCGAGGACTAGCACTTTACAATGGTTATAGTGAAGCTGGATTGAAATACGCTGATGAGGTTATTCAAAAATATAAGGAACTAAAACAATGACCTTTATTATTGGATTGGCCTGCTTTGTGCTGGGTTTTTCTGCGGGTAGTTGGATTCGCAGTTGGGCATTTGATAGGCTCGACTGGCGGTGTGTCCGTTGGAGTGCTGAATGTTTCGGATACCGACCTGTGCCCCTTGGCACAAGAGTCTATCGAGGCGATAAGGTGATCATGGGCCTGATGGTTGAAACTAGCGAATGGCCTGATGAGGGCGTTGTTCTTGGCGAAGACCAGCTTTGACATTCCCTTGACAAAAAAATCCTTGACTTTCATTCCCAGATCAGTTATATTATATACATAACAAGGAGCAACACATGTCCGACTTTCTAAACATCCGTGTAACTGAATCAGAGCTTGATCTGATCATGCTACTTCTTGAGCAAGCTGGCTCTATGGAGGATTCCAATGGGCAGCCAGCCTTTGAGTTGCTTCACGACCTGATGGAGCAATCTGGAAACACTGATGAGTGGGAGGCTACTGATCTTGAGGGTCGCACCTTCACCGTGGCCGAGGATGACTTTATCAAGATGGGCGCAGACGCCCGTGAGCAAGCTAAACTAAACAGTAAACTAATGATGGGCACTCAAAGCAGTGTCGATCTATGGTCCCTTGACGGACTGGAGGACTAATGGCAGAATGTATTGAATGTGGTGAAGAGTATAGCGACAAGCGACTAGCTTTGGGCTACCGTACTTGTCTTGATTGTGGCGACCGTGACGCTCGCCGGATGATTGTTGCCCGCACGCAGGCATCGCTACAAGCTATGACACCAAACCACTATGCCGGCGATGTGACCAAGATGTTGGATGATCCTAATGAATCGTAAACAACAGTTGCCCGTAGAAGTAATATATCCACCGTGCCTAGCTACAATGGTGAGCGGCAAGCGATACGCTATCAGCGGTTCGACATGGATCGAAGTGCCGCTTGATACCACCCTTGACGAAGTTCATAAATACATGGTCTGGAAGCGAACTAGGACACTAGCCGCTGACACTAAAACTTGGCAGGTCAAGGGTAGCAAAGACAACGTGTATAAAGTAACCTTTGCTGGGGATCGCTGGTCATGTACTTGTCCCGGTTTCAAGTGGCGTAACTCATGCAAGCACATTGATGCAAAGAAGGCAGAATGAAAGTAGGTGATCTAGTAAGAATGAGGCCCGGTCCAGAAGCTGACCGGAGTAACCACGGCAGCGGTGTTGGCTTGATAGTCGAGCATCAAGGTGAGGCTAAAGGCTGGGAAGACTGTTACTATAAGATAATGTGGTCAGGTCCGTGGTTCACATGGGAAGACGTATGCAATCTGGAGTTGGTAAAGTGAGTTTCAAGGATGATATTGAAGCAGCCGAGAGGAAAGTGCTGGTCATAAGCTGGCTCGGTGTCCTTTCGGCGCTAGGTGTGATTGGCTACACACTCTTGACATATCCCTGACATTTCAGGTGTTGACTCTCGCGGGTGTCCGTGCTATATTATAGAAGTAATCAGGGAGAAATATGAAAGTCGGTGATTTAGTAAGATGTTTGACGGGGAGTTGTGGCACGGGCATCATTGTCGAATACTTCAAAGTATCTGGATTGTATGGCGTCATGTTGCAGCGCAACAATCGCATGTGTGCCTTTCAACCTCAATACTTGGAGGTGATCAGTGCAAGTAGGTGATCTAGTTAGTTGGAATGGAAAAACTTGTGTGATTACAGAGGTTTACGAGAGTAAAGTTTGGCGCACCAACGAAATGGGAAAGAAAGTAAACTGGGCTAGCATCGAGCCCGAGCCCTTTGCTCGTATTTTGATCGGCAGTGGTGACACTCGCGGTGTGCCACAAACAGACCTAGAGGTGATCAGTGAAAGTCGGTGATCTAGTGAGAGTAAAGCTGCCCAGCGTGAAACCATTTATCGGAATGGCAATAAAGACTAATGATCGCGGGGGTGCGCTTGTGCGTTCGATTGACGGCAGGATGCAATACTGGGTCAATAGTTGGAGCAGTGAGGTGATCGGTGAAGGTCGGTGATAGAGTAACCAAGGCAAACGTATGGAAGTATGATAGTGCTGTTGGTGAGATACTAAAGATTACTTCTGAGTATGTTGTGGTCAAGTGGGAAGGGATTCCCGGTCATTGGCATTACACTGAACAGCAGGCCGCGAAGATCGAGGTTATCAATGAAAGTCGGTGATCTAGTTCGACCGAAGCGGAAATGTATACATGGCCGCAACATTGGGCTTGTGGTTTACACAGGTACAGGACTGTTTGAGGATCAATGTAAAGTGTTATGGGATAAGCCAACGTGGTACGACCCGAATGATGGGCTATCGGTGGAGTATCCGAGAGAGTTAGAGGTGATATGTGAAAGTAGGTGATCTAGTCAAGATGCCCGGTAACTTCCACCGCGACGATGCGGAAGCCATCGCCGTGGTCACTCGCACTAAGCCCGATGGGATCTCTCGCGGCACTCCCCGGCTGCGCCGTGTTCAGGTTTACTGGATTCAGGACATGGAGCGTTCTTGGGAGCCTGTCAAGTGGCTAGAGGTCGTTAGTTCAGCTTGAACCTAGTAAATCCTTCTTGACATTTCCTTTACAATATACCTCTTGACCTCAGCCGATCACCTGTGCTATATTTATAGAGCATCAAGCAAGGAGTATTCAATGACCTATGACCGTGAGTTCCAAGTATACACTGATCAGCATCAGTGCGATTACTTTGACGTTCCATATTTTGAGCGTGACGTGAGCATGGTGATTGCTGCTAGCACACTACTAGAGTCAAAAGACTATGATCAGGGACACAAAGAGTATCTTTCACAGTTTGGTTCTAGGACTATCAAGCTGCACAGGACATCTGATCAAATGCCCGGATGGTGGCGTGTTACGGAGGTATACTAATGAAGTTGTGGAATATGGTTGGCAAGTATGAGGGTGATGCCTTTGTTACTACACATCTAACGCATGCGGGTGCTGTCAAGTCCGGTATCTCTGAGTGTCTTCATTTCTTGGGACTTGAGGACGGCGATTCTAGATTCCTGACAGAGAACCAAGTTGATATAACTGTGGATCTAGCAGAGATTCAGAAGATGGAGCCCGATGCATTGGTAGAGTTATTTACATGGCTTATCGAGGAAACATGGGATAACTATGCAGGCTTTAGTGTTGATATTGTTCCCGCACATCTGGAGGCTTGACATGATTAGAACGTGTGTGCATTGTGAATGTGAGTTCAACGATCAATCCCGCGCCAAGCGTGCTGCCGGTGGGCGCATCAATGAGTGCCCTGATTGTGTTGAGGAACTAGGAACCGAAACAACAGTAAAGTATCTTGGATTGCAGGCAGGCGATGGCAAGAGTAATGCTATCTCTATCGTTGCCTTTGAATCAGATGAGGATCGGGATGCGTATTCTAGAGCATGGAAGGCTGTAACGGGATTCCACAAGGGTAAGTCCTGTCACCTGTCAGGCTCAAACACCACCATCGGCAACCGTCCGATGCGTCACGTTGCATACAATGCAGGCAACGCAAACCACAAGGGGAAGGCATGAAAGCAGGTGATCTAGTCAAGCATTTCCTGACAGAGCAACTGGGTGTAGTCATCAGGATGGGCGAATCTGCGTATGGAGGCCGGCCGGCCGTGCGAGTCATGTGGACAACACAGGGCTTGTCACTCTTTGGAGCAGGCACCGAGGAATGGTGTGACCCCAAATCGTTGGAGGTGCTAGGGTGAAAGTTGGCGACTTAGTAACATGCACTGATCGCATGTACTATGAACTAGAAGGCCACGTAGGTCATGTTATCCAGCAAGAGCGGCTTGAGGGCACACAAGAGCCTGATGGCTGGTGGGTGTTCTTTCCCACCGCCGTCGGTGATGCCGGCGATGGCTGGCGATGGCTGAATGAGGGGCAGCTAGCTGTGTTCTCATCGGCACCGATAAGGTCTTGACATTCTCTTTACAAGATCACTCTTGACTCTGGCTGATACGCATGCTATATTATAGAAGTAATCAGGGAGAAATATGAAAGTCGGTGATTTAGTAAGGTTTGCTGACCATTCCAAAGGTGGCAGGGTTGATGTGAGTATCATCACAGATATAAAGATCGTTGCAGGCATACCGTGGCTAGCGCAGATCCTCCGGTCTGATCCGTCGAAGAATGATCTGTGGTGGCCCGTTCATCGGCTGGAGGTGATTGATGCAAGTCGGTGATCTGGTAAAGGCGTCCCGCTTGAATGGCACTATGCTGGGTGTCATTGTGGCTAAGGTCGATGAACCGCGTGCCCTACACAACGATGTGTTCCGTGTCTTGTGGACTGATGGCGGAGTACGAGAGT
>CEOW01140542.1_pt1 | contig 11622 bp, 9 predicted proteins | sample 530621 | NCBI WGS metagenome assembly CEOW01 (sample SAMEA2620734, study PRJEB7988) | marine metagenome | isolation source: saline water (ENVO:00002010), including | reverse complement strand
AATTACATAAATATTAATTATAATGTGAATACTATTTTCGTTGAATTAGAAAATGATTTGGCCATTCCAGCAGTTGAATTAATGACTGTCCATGATTCAAAAGGTAAGGAATTCGATACAGTATTTTTACCTTTTTTGTCTTCTAATTCATTTCCAATGAATTTTAGAAAAGGAAAAACTATTACTTCTCTTCCAACCAATTGGAAAAAATGGTCATCATTTACCAAAGATGATAAAATTTTACATATTGAAGAAGAAAGACGTTTATTTTATGTTGCTATTACGAGAGCAAAAAATAACTTATATCTTTTTACCACTGAAAAAAGAAGATCAAAATTTATATCAGAAATAAATCCTAAATTATATTATGTGGAGAATATTTTAATGAATGATAAGATAGATGAAAATGAAAATCAAAAGGAAACTGCTTTCAAAAATCTCTATAATAATTTAATCAATGAAAATTTTATTGAAGCACATGAAGCAATAAATAACATTGAAAGAATTTTAAAAAATGAAAAAGATTTTTCTTCAGTTGATAAAAATATAAATTTAAAAACTTTTGTGCCAAGAGTTTTGACAAAGCCTGTTTTATCATCATCAAGCATTGAAACTTATGTAGAATGTCCTTTGAAATATAAATACCAAAAAATTGACAAAATTGAAGGAAAAAGTAAAAAACCTTTTTTTAGTCTTGGTAATACAATCCACAAAGTACTTGAGTTATTCCACTCTCAAGGGAAGAAAACATTTGAAGAAATTATGAATTTATTAAATGAGAATTGGGATAGTTATGGATATGAATTTGAAATTGAAGAAAAACAATATTTTGAAGATGCTAAGGAAATGCTTGAAAAGTATTACAACTATATTAAAAATAAAGATGTTAATGTTTTTTCAACAGAGGAAGCTTTTTCTTTTGAATTATCAAATTGTACAATAAAGGGACGATGTGATCGAATTGATGTAACAAATGATAATAAAATAAGTGTTTTTGATTATAAAACAAGTAAAAACAAAATAAACGAAAAAGATGCTATTAAATCAATACAACTTGCCATTTATGCAATTTATGTAAGGATTTCTAAACTTACTAAAGAGGATGGAAGAAAGTTAGGAAGTTTGCCAGAAAAATTAACTTATTTATTTTTAAGATTTGATGAGCCTGAAGTTACGATTCAATTTGATAACAGCCAGCTTGATGAAATTAAAAAATATATTGAATCCATTGCTTCAAAAATATTAATGAAAAAATTTAATCCGATAAAAGGCTTTCATTGTAATCATTGTGATTATAAAAACCTAATTTGTACTGAATGGAATAATGATTTGAAATGATTTTTTACAAAAGTACAAATAGATTAATTAGTTTGTTAGATGATGAGGTAAATTTTGAAACTGCATTATTTAGGGGCATAGCACCAGATGAAGGTTTGTATATGCCAACAAGAATACCCAAATTTACCTTCAAAGAAATTATGGATATGGAAAATTTCAGCTATTCTGATATAGCATTTAAAGTCTTAAATGTATTTTTAAAAAATCAAATATCTGAAAAGCATTTAAAATTTATTGTTAGGGATTCATATAATTTTGAAGTCCCAATTGAGAAATTGAATCATAACACATCGATTGTTCGATTAGATAGAGGCCCAACACTTTCTTTTAAAGATTTCGCAGGAAGGTTTATGGCAAGAGTAATGAAAGTGTTGAAAAAAGATGATGAAAAAATCACTATTCTTGTTGCAACTTCAGGGGATACAGGTGGAGCTATGGGAAGTTCATTTAAAGGTTTAGATAATATTGAAGTAGTAATTTTATATCCAAAAGATGAAGTTACAGATTTTCAAAAAAAACAGATGAATGATTTGGGTTGTAATGTTAAAACAATTGAGGTAGATGGTAAATTTGATGATTGTCAATTAATGGTTAAGAAAGCTTTTAATGATTCTGATTTGATAAAATTAAATTTAACTTCTGCAAATTCTATTAATATTGGCAGGATTCTTCCACAAATAGTATATTATTTTTATACTTTTTTGAAATGTAGTTCTGATTATTTGCCATTAATTTTTTCAGTTCCTTCAGGAAATTTTGGGAATTCACTTGGTTGTGAAATTGCTAGAAGAATGGGCTTACCAGTCAAAAAAATAATATTAGCAGTAAATGAAAATGATGAATTTCCTAAATTTTTAAAAAAAGGTTATTACCATAAAATTTCACCTTCAATAGCTTGTTTATCTAATGCTATGAATGTTGGAAACCCAAGTAACTTAGCTAGATATTTTGATCTTTATGGTGGTAGTATAGATAAAAATGGTTTGGTAAATAAAATGCCAGATTTAGAAGAAATGAGAAAAAATATATATTCCGCGTCTGTTTCGGACGAAGAAACAATTAAAACTATGCAAGATTTATTTTTGCAAAAAAAAATCATTGTTGAGCCACATGGAGCTGTGGGTTTAAAAGCTCTAGAAAAATATAGAACAAATTCAAATGATGATTGTAATGCAATAGTTTTAGAAACAGCAGCACCTGAAAAATTTTCAGATTCTGTCGAAAGTATTTTGAATATAAGCTTAAATTTGAATAAAATTTCTGTTAGTAAAGCAAATTGTTTAGTAGAAAATGACTATAATGATTTTAAAAGCAAATTATTAGATCTGCAAAATAAATGAAAATGTCAATAAAGACTATATCTACAAATAGGAAAGCTCACTATAAATTTCATATCATTGATAAATATGAGGCTGGGATTGTTCTTGTTGGAAGTGAAGTTAAATCTTTGAGAGAATCGAATGTAACAATTAAAGAAAGTTATGTAAAGTTTATAAAAAATGAACTTTTTACAATTGGAATGCATATCAGTGAATACTCACACGCTGGATATTCAAGCCACGATCCTGTTAGAATTAGAAAATTATTATTGAATAAAAAGGAATTAAGTAAAATTTCTAGATGTATACAAGAAAAAGGGATGACATTAATTCCACTTAAGCTGTATTTTAAGGGTGGTAAAGTTAAACTAGAATTTGCTACAGCTAAGGGAAAGCGTTTGTGGGACAAACGTCAAGATATTATGAAAAAAGATATACAAAGGCAGGCAGAACGAACTTATAAAAATAAGAAAATTAAACTATGAAATTTGCAAGTGTTAATGAACAAATGGACATACTCACTAGAGGTGCTCAGGAAATAATTCCAAAAGAAGAATTAGTTCAAAAATTAGAACAATCTCAACAAAAGTCTTCTCCATTAAATATTAAATTAGGATGCGATCCAAGCAGACCTGATTTACATATTGGACATGGAGTAGTTTTAAGTAAATTAAAACAATTTCAATATTTGGGTCACAATGCAATTCTTCTTATAGGAGATTTCACAGCAATGATAGGTGATCCAACTGGACGAAATAAAACTAGACCACAATTAACTATTGAAGAAACCAAGAAAAATGCCCTAAGCTACATTGATCAAGCAAGTTCAATTTTAGATACTGAAAAATTAAAAGTTGTATATAATTCTGATTGGCTCAGTAAAATGAACTTTAACGATATTATTAGATTAACTTCTTACTTCACTGTAGCTCAAATGCTTGAGAGAGATGATTTTACAAAAAGATATAAGAGTGGAAAACCAATTTCAATTCACGAATTTTTATATCCAATTGCTCAAGGTTATGATTCTGTGGTTTTGAAATCAGATGTTGAGCTTGGGGGAACTGACCAAAAATTTAATTTGCTTGTTGGTAGAGAGCTTCAAAAGATATTCAAGTTACCACAACAAATAATTATTACCACTCCTCTATTGGAGGGTACTGATGGAAATGAGAAGATGTCTAAGTCTTATAATAATTACATAGGCATTACTGAAACACCAAATGAAATGTATGGTAAAACTATGTCAATACCAGATTCTTTAATAATAAAATATTTTGAATGTGTAACAAATATCAATAATAAAGAATTAGATTTAATTAAAAGTGACGTTGAAAATAATGTTTCAAATCCTAGAGATTTAAAAAGGAGACTTTCTAGAAAAATTGTAGAATTATATTATGATGAAAAAATAGCTTATTCTGCTGAAGAAAATTTTGATAATTTGTTTATCAAAAAAGCTGTACCTACTGATATTCCTGAGATTTCAGTAAAAAATAAAATTAAAATAGTTTTGCTTATTGTCCAAAATAAAATGGCATCAAGTAATGGTGAGGCAAAAAGATTGATAAAACAGGGTGGAGTTAAGATTGATGATGAAAAAATTAATGATATTCATTATATTTTTGAGCCTAAAAATTGTATTTTAAAAGTGGGAAAGCGTAAGTTCCTAAAAATAAATTTTTAGTTTTGATAGTAAAAACAACCTACGCAAACATATACTTGGAACCAACCTTTAAATCTGAATTAATATCACAGGCTTTAATGTGGGATAAGCTCAATGTTATTGAATCGCTAGATAATTGGTATAGAATAAAACAATGGGATGGATATGTTGGTTGGATTAACAAATTTTACATTGCAAAATTAAATAAAAAAAATGATTGTTACATAATTCCATTAAATTCAATTAATGTATATGATAGCATAAAAAAGAGAAAAATTATAGCTAATTTATTATTTGGTTCTTATGTTCCATTGAAATCTTCTTCAAAAAAATTTTATGAATTGCTAATGCCAAATGGTAAAACAGGTTTTGTTGTGAAATACGCAGATTACAATGATGAAAAAAATATTAGAGAAAAAATTATTGAAAAGTCAATGTTATTTCTAGGTGTACCGTATCTTTGGGGTGGTAATTCTGCATATGGTTTTGACTGTTCGGGATTTGTTCAATCAATATTTAAATATTTTGGCTTTGAGCTTGAAAGAGATACATCTTTGCAAATAAAAAACAGTTATTTAAAAGTAATAAAACCTTCTAAAGCTAAGGTTGGAGACCTTGTATATTTTTTTATAAATAACGTAATAAATCACGTTGGTATTTTAATTGATGATAGTAAAATTATTCATGCATCTGGAAATGTTATGATAGAAAATATTCAAGATGTTTTAGACAGATTAAAGTTAAATAAAGATAGTAAAATAGATTTTGAGATTTATTCAGTAAAAAAATTAATAAAAAGAAGAGTTAATTATGAAAGGTAACAAGAAAATAATTTTATCAGGAATTCAACCTTCAGGTACTTTATGTATCGGCAATTATTTAGGTGCAATAAAAAATTGGGTTAAATTACAGCACGATTATGATTCTATTTTTGTAGTGGTAGATATGCACGCTATTACTGCCAGACAAAATCCTGCAGAATTAAGGAAAAGATGTTTATCTTTTGCAGCTCAGTTTATAGCTTGCGGGATTGATCCTAAATTAAGTAGTATTTTTGTACAATCGCATGTTTCAGCTCATGCTGAACTCGCTTGGGTTTTAAACTGCTTTACATATATGGGTGAACTTAATCGAATGACTCAGTTTAAAGATAAATCAAAAAAAAATAACGCAAATATTAATGCAGGATTATTCACTTATCCAATTTTAATGGCATCAGATATATTATTGTATCAAGCTGATTTAGTTCCTGTTGGAGCAGATCAAAAACAGCATTTAGAACTTGCAAGGAATATAGCTGAAAGATTTAATAATGAATATTCACCAACATTTAAGATCCCTGAGCCATACATTCCAAATCATGGTGCGAGGATAATGAGTCTACAAAGCCCTAAAAGTAAAATGTCTAAGTCCGATGAAAATGAAAATAATTTTATTGGTTTACTTGATAATGAAAAAACTATTTTAAAAAAAATAAAAAGATCCGTTACCGATTCTGGTAGTAAAGTTAATTATCAAAACGGTGGAGAAGGTCTCAAAAATCTTATAAATATTTATTCTCTATTTTCAGGTGAAAAGATTGAATTAATTGAACAAAAATATATAAATCAAGGTTATAAAGAATTTAAAGATGGTTTAACAGAAGTAGTCATTGAGTCACTTAGGCCAATTCAAAAAAAATATCATTCTTTGATTGATGAAAAAAGTTATTTGGAAAAAATATTAAATGAGGGTTCAACAAATGCAATGTACCGTGCACGTAAAACTATACAAAAAGTTTATCGAAAAATAGGCTTTCCTCAATTTAAGAGTTAGATAATTAAATATGCGTTTAAATAAATATTTAGCAAAAGCCGGTTTAGCATCAAGAAGAAAATGTGATGAATTGATAAGAAAAGGTTTAATAAACATTAATGGTGTCATTATTGATAATTTATCGACCCAAGTAAAAGAAAATGATTATGTTTTATATAAAAATAAATTAGTTCAGTTAAAATTCAATCCAGTTGTTTACCTTCTGAATAAACCTAAAGGTGTTATTTCTACTGTTAATGACCCTCAAAATAGAAAAACTATAATGGATTTTTTTCAAACTGAAGAACGCCTATTTCCAATTGGAAGATTAGATAGAGATACTACCGGAGTTATTTTAGTCACAAATGATGGTGATTTAGCACACAAATTAATGCATCCTAAATATAAAATTGAGAGAAAATATATCGTTCATACAAAGTTGAACATTAATAAAAATAAACTCAAATTGATTACTAATGGTGTTTTGTTAGAAAATGGTCAAAAAGTAAAAGCTAATATTAATTGTTTAGAAAAAAAATTTAATAGGTTTGTATTTGAAGCTATTTTATTTGAGGGTAAAAATAGGGAGGTTAAAAATATTTTTAAATTCCTTGATTCAAGAGTTGAATCTTTACATAGAAGCAGTTTTGCTGGTATAGTTTTGGGAAAGTTAAAAACAGGACATTCAAAAAAAATATCTTTAAACATAATAAGAAAAATAATTAATACTTAACTTTCCTTGGGTATTTCTAAAAAGAATCATAAATTACTAGGCTAAATGAGGATTTGTATTAATAATTATGATTATTGCTATTGATGGGCCAGCGGCTTCAGGTAAATCTGTCACTGCTAAAACTGTTGCCAAGAAACTAGAATACATTCATATTAATACAGGTTCAATGTATAGAGCTGTTACTCTTCATTTTTTAGAAAAAAAAATAAATTTAGATGATAGAGCTAACTTTAAAAAAGAATTAAAAAAAATAAAAATAAATTTTAATATTCAAAATAGAACTTTTATTAATGACATCGACGTTTCTAGCAGATTAAGAGATGATTTCATTAATAATAATGTAAGTAAAGTAAGTGCAGTTAAATTAGTAAGAGATAAGTTAGTATCTCTACAAAGGAGTATAGCAAAAAATAATAATGTTGTTATGGAAGGCCGCGATATAGGAACAACTGTTTTGCCTAATGCTGATTATAAATTTTTTTTAACTGCAGATATTGAGGTAAGAGCAAAAAGAAGGTTGATTGAAAGTCAGAAATCTGAAAATGATCTTCAATCTATGATTGGTCAAATTAAAAAAAGAGATAACCTTGATAAGAAGAGGAAACACTCTCCATTGGCAGTTGCAGATGATGCTATTATTATAGACACTACTACTATGACCATAGTTGATCAAGTTGATAAAATTGTTAACATAATAAAAAAGAAAGATAAATATACTAATGAATGAAAATGAAAAAATAAACCAGGAAGTTGATGAATCTTCCGCAACCCCTTCAGATACTGAAGTAAATGAAAATACAAATGTAGAAGTAACTGAAGAAATAAAATCATCTAAAGATAACCAAGTTGAGAATACAGATATTTCATATGAAATAGAAGATGAAAATGATAGCATAAACGAATCTAAAAAAATAGATTCTAATGAAGATATTATTGATGAAGTTTCTGAAAATTCTAATATTACATTAGATTATTTATCTCCTGATTTATTGAAAATAAAATCCATTAGTTTTGATGAAATAGACAACTACTCTATGCAAGGGGTAAAAGTAGAAGATTCCAGCGAAGATGATATATATTCTGATACATTTTCTGATATCAAGCAAGGTGAAATAGTTTCTGGTATGATTGTTGGTGTTAATGATAGAGATGTACTTGTAGATGTAGGCTTTAAATCTGAGGGAATAATATCAATAAATGAATTTAAAGAAACTCCCATTGTTGGAGGTGAGATTGAAGTGTTTATTACAAATCTAGAAGATAGAAAAGGAAAATTTGTTTTATCTAAAGAAAAAGCGGACTTCTTAAGAGATTGGTCAAGATTGAAAAAATGTCATGAATCTGGTGAAGTTATTGAAGGTAAAATTGTTAAGAGAATAAAAGGTGGTTTAGTGGTAGATATTGGTAATATTTTTGCTTTTTTGCCTGGTTCTCAAATTGATATTAGGCCTGTTGTAGATTTTAATGAGTATATAGATCAAACATTTGAATTCAAAATTGTTAAAATTAATGAATTGAGGAAAAACGTTGTGCTATCAAGGAAAGAACTTCTTGAAACTGATATAAGAGAAAAAAGACAAGATATAATTTCTCAGTTAGAAGTTGGCATGGTGTTGGAAGGTATTGTAAAAAATATAACAGACTTTGGTGCTTTCATTGATTTAGGTGGTATTGATGGACTTTTGCATATTACTGATATTACTTGGGGAAGAATAAACCACCCTAGCGAAATGTTAGAAACCAATCAAAAAATTAAAGTTAAAATTATAGATTTTGATGTTGATAATTTAAGAGTGTCACTAGGATTGAAACAGTTACATCCTGAACCTTGGAAAGAAGCAGAAAGAAAGTATCCAGTTTCTTCAATAGTTGAAGGCAAGATCGTTAATATGATGAATTATGGCGTTTTTATTGAAATTGAAGAGGGTATAGAGGGCTTGTTACATGTATCAGAGATGTCTTGGACTAGACACATAAAACATCCTGGTGAGTTATTTAAATTAGGCGATAAACTATCAACAAAAATTTTAAGTCTTGATCCAAACGAGAAAAAAATATCATTAGGATTAAAACAATTGCAAGATAATCCTTGGGATACCCTAGAAGAAAAATACACTGAGGGTAGTATACACAAAGGAGTGGTTCAAAAATTAACACAATTTGGAGCTTTTGTTGAGATTCAAGCTGGAATTGATGGTCTAGTACATATTTCTGATATTTCCTGGACAAAAAATATTAGAAACCCTAAAGATGTATTATCAAAAGGTCAAGAAATTGATGTTAAAATATTAGAATTAGATATCGAAAATAGAAGATTGTCTCTTGGAATTAAGCAAGTTGAAGAAAATCCTTGGCTTACTTTTAAGGAAAAATATAAAACAGGAGATAAGTATTCTGGTAAGGTAATTAAAATTCTTGACAAAGGTATTATTATAGAATTAGAAGACGAAATTGAAGGAATTATTTCTCTAAGTAGATATCCTAAAAATGCAAGGTGGAAAATCAAAAAACAATTTGAAATTGATCAAAATATTGAAGATTTAGTAGTGCAAGAAGTTGATATAGAAAATAAGAAAATTATTTTTATTGCAGAATTTGATGATTTCGAGCAATCAGACGATTCAGTACAAAATAATGTTGAAATTAATAATGAGCCTGTAAGTGAAAAAATGCAAATTCCTGATGATATAATTAAAAATATTGTTGATAATGATAAAAAGTAAGCCTATTTAATTTAATTTTAAATTATTTATGATAGTTTTAGGAATTGAGACATCTTGTGATGAGACTTCCGCTTCAGTATTTATTAATGATAAAATTGTAAGCAATCAAACTTATACCCAATTAATTCATTCAAAGTATGGTGGCGTAGTTCCTGAATTTGCATCAAGAGAGCATGAAAAGATTATTTCACTAATAATTTATAAAGCACTACAAAAGGCAAATGTCAAAACAAGTGATATTAATTGTATTGGTGTAACATATGGTCCTGGACTGATGGGAGCTCTCTTGGTTGGTGTGAATTTTGTCAAAGGTATGTCAATTGCATTGGGTATTCCTTTCATAGGTATTAATCATCTTGAAGGTCATATTTTTGCAAATTTTATTGATTATCCAAATATTGAATTCCCATTTTTATGTTTATTAGTATCAGGTGGTCATACTCAGATTTGGAATGTCAAAAATTATCAAAATTATAATTTAATTTCAACTACTCGAGATGATGCTGCAGGTGAGGCATTTGATAAAGGCGCAAAAATATTATCATTAGGCTATCCCGGTGGACCTGAAATTGATAAAGTTGCAAAACTTGGTGATCCAAACAAATATAAATTTACAATTCCTAGCATAAAAAACTCAGAATACGACTTTTCTTTTAGTGGTCTTAAAACAGCTCTATTATATAAACACAATAAAATGAATAAAAAAGAACAAGAATTAGAACGATCAAACTTGGCTGCAAGTTACCAAAAAGCCATCATACTATCATTATTAAATAAAATTGAAAAATGTATTAAAAATACAAAAATTAAAACTGTTACTATTGCAGGAGGAGTAGCAGCGAATTCTTATCTTAGGGAAAAGGCCAAAAAACTTGAAGATAAAAATGAAGTAAAATTTTTATTTCCAAGCTTTGAATATTGTACAGATAATGGAGCAATGATTGCAATAACAGCATCATATTATTTAAAAAATAAGATTTTTTCTAATTTAGAATTATCACCTGTCCCAAATCTTAATATAGAATAATGATAGATTTTTATACTAAAAGCTCTTTAGCTACAATTGGATTTTTGATTATTATTTTTTTCATTCTTTTTTATAGATATAAAAAAATATTAGATACTAAAATCATTACTAAAGCATATATTTTACTTTCTCTTAGATTTTTAAGTTTAGTTATCATTTTGTATTTATTTATAAACCCATTACTGATTTATGAAAATAATTCAATTGTGAAGCCTAAAGTTGGAATTTTTGTTGACAATAGTAAAAGCATGTCTATTTTTCAATCATTTAGTAATATTAATTATTTAGATCAAATAGATACATTGGTGAATTATCTTGAGAATAAAAATTACTTAGTGAAAAAATTTGTTTTTTCGGATAGTTTAAAAAAAAAAAAAAGTTTATCGGATTTAAAATTCAATGAAATTGTAACTAATTTTAGTCCATTAAGTGATTTAAAAAGCAAATATGATTTAGATTATAATATTATTATTTCTGATGGTATTCCAACTGTGGGTAAAACAATTGAAGGTAATACATTTAAAAATCCAACTTTTGGAATTTCAGTTGGAGATTCAATACAAATAATTGATGTCAAATTAGAAAAAATATTTTTTAAAAGACTTGCTGATAATTATGATATTGTTGAAATACTATGTATTATTAAATCAAAATTAAATAAGCAGATAAATACAAATTTAATCATTACAAATGAAAATGGTGATATCATTCACAATAATTTTATAAAGCTTAATGAAGGTGAGAATTTATCAAATGAAAAAATAATAATTAACTCATCACTTTTAACAAGCGAAAATACTGTTTCAATTATGAAAGTTAAAGATGAATATAATTTTAAAAATAATTCCAAAAAGTTTTTTTTTAATAATGTTGAAAATCCAAAAAATATTCTTTTGGTTAGTGGAGTTATATCAACAAATACTTATTTAATTAAAAAAAATATTTTAATTGATAAAAATAACACATTGTATCACATATATGCTTTTAATAAAAATGATTTAGATTCTAAATTGAAAAAAATA
>CEOW01004678.1_pt1 | contig 11808 bp, 10 predicted proteins | sample 530621 | NCBI WGS metagenome assembly CEOW01 (sample SAMEA2620734, study PRJEB7988) | marine metagenome | isolation source: saline water (ENVO:00002010), including | reverse complement strand
TTAGTTAATTGGGGTACAATTTACGAATTTTTTAATTGATAATATGGTAGTAAATAGCATATTTATTTATGAAAATGGTAAAAAAAGCTCTAAATTTTTGATTTTCAGTAATTTCTGGGGTGATTGTTTGAGATTACAGCAAAAATATTTCATCTACAAATACCCATGCAGGCTGACCTTCAGCAACATGGCCTTTAGGAAGTTTTTTATTGCTATTAATCTTTAGTCTAACCCTTTCAATATTTTTTTGATTTAAGCTTAATTTAAAAACCTTTTTTGAGTCTGGCTCATCAACATCAGATTTAGGAATAGAAATGGAAGAAATTAGTTTTTCTGATCCATTTGAAATGTCATATAAACTTATTGATTCAGGGTGAAGAATAAATCCTACATTGATGCTCTCCATACAGGAAACTGCAATTTCGGATACATTTTTATTTTTAGGCAAGTTAAAATCAACAATTAAATTTCCAGAATTCTCTTTTCTTCCCTGTTGTTTTGCCTTTTCTTCATCTTCCTCGTAAAAAACTCCATTCCATTTTCCATCACGAAAGTCAAGGGATCCTAATTGACCATCAAATAAAATATCATTGTTGTAAGGGTCGTAAGGTTTAGTTAATAAATTATAGTTATCGACATTTGCTTTTATCTTATCAAAATAGAAAGATTTTGTTACACTGTTACGATATCCTTCTTTGAATGCCTTCACGTTAAAATTCCCTGATTTAGTAAAAATTATAGATTCATTATATATGCTTGAAAGGCTATCAGGTTCTGTCTCATTAGTTGTGAATCGATAAGTTGGATCCGAAATTGCTCTATTAACCCTCACCTCCAAAGAGTCAACAAATAATATCCTATTAAATGATGGATTTATATCAGTAATTGGATTTGGATTCACCTCGATTCCGTTAGCCTCAATGATCGGTTTTTCAAGGGGGAAACCCTCAAGGCTAGAAAAATCTTTTAGTGACATTCCAAAAAATAATTTATTATTTGTTTCACTAGTTAATGATTTCTCCAGTTCTTCATTATTTACAGTATTGTAAGCAAAAATTTTATCGACGAAAGGATTATTTGCAATCTTAATTAATTGGGGAGCTTGAATGGGATTACTATTGATTATCAAAAGTTCTAAATTTTCAGGGAGTATTTCTAAATTTTTACCTGATAAATTTGTTTTTGATAGATTTAAATATTTAATGTTTTTTAACTCTTTTAACTTTGATATATTGACACTTGATAGATCAATATTTGACAAGTCAAGTCTTTGAATATTTTCTGATATTTTTAAAAGTAGATTAAGTTTTTTTGAGTTAAAAGAATTTCCTAAATATTTTACATCAATAAAATTAGATTCAGCACTTACTTTTTCAATTCTAAAGTCATTTTCCAAAAGATTGACTAAATTTTTCTTTGAAGGAGGATCGACATAAGTGTTTATTGGAGGTAGATAATTTAAAATTTCTGTTGAAAATGAATTGTCAGAAATTTCCATGTACCCTTCAAATGGAGCTCCACTGTCTATCCACATTTTAATCAAATTTTTCTCATTATCATTAAGTTGTGAATTACCATCAGGTGGCATATGCATTTTATCGTCAAGTGGTAAATTTAGATAGTAATAAAGCTTGCTTTCTGCAGAATTATTAGCTGTAAAAATCTGCCCATTTTCACCTCCTTTTTGAATATCAAAAGAGCTCGCTAACATTAGCCCCCCTTTACTTTTTGACATGTTGTGACATTTAACACATTTTGTGTCAATTATTGGAGATATTACCCGTTTAAAAACCTGAATACTATCATAATTAACAAATTGAACTTTCTGTTCAAATTCAGGCAATTTTAGATAATCCTTCCCATGCGTAATTGACCCTCCAAAATGACCAGTAAAAACCAATAATAGAGATGAAACACCAAAAAATTGAGGCAAATATTTATGATTATTGTTCTGCTTATGTAAATAATAAATTATACCGAACAAAATTGTAGTTGATATACCAAGCCACATATGATAATCAATCAAGTTCCCATCATAATCTCCATAGTACTGTAGTATAAATCCAAGTATGGATGAAATTATAGCAGAAATAAAAGAAAATACTAAACCTAATCGAATTGGAATTGTAAGTTCAATTTTACTAAACCTTTCATAAATAAAAAGTAGTAAAGTAAATAAGAAAGCACCGATTGGAAGGTGTAAAATAACAGGATGGAAATTTCCTAAATATTTAATTATTTCTTCCATTATTTAATTTTAAAATTTGCGTCTATCATTTTTTCATTTTCATCATCTTTTAAAGCGTAATTGAATCCTTTTTTTAGACTGTAACCAGCATGTTCTCCATTCTTGTTTAGGGCAATAAAACCAACCTGAAGATATTCCCACTCAGGCCTGTTTCGATGAATTTTTGATATTCTATTCACAACTTCTTTACAAGCTTCTAATGGTGATGCACCTTGTCTCATGATTTCTACGACCATTGCACTGCCTGCAGTTCTGATCACAGCTTCTCCTAGACCTGTTGCTGCTGCTGCTCCAACATCATTATCTAAAAAAAGGCCTGCACCAATAATTGGAGAATCACCAACTCTTCCATGAATTTTCCATGCAGCTCCACTGGTAGTACAAGCTCCAAAGATGTCTCTATTTGAATCAATTAATAACATACTTATTGTATCATGATTTTCTATATTTATTGTTGGTTTATAATTTGATTTCTCTAACCATTTAAGCCAATCTTTCTTAGATTTTTCAGTTAATAAATTTTCAGATTTAAAACCTTGTTCAATAGCAAAATCATAGGCTCCTTTTCCTGTTAACATAACATGAGGTGTTTTTTCCATAACAAGCCTAGCCACTGATATCGGATTTTTAATATTTTGCAAAAAACTGACTGCACCACAATCATTATTTTTATCCATTATACAGGCATCAAGAGTGACATTTCCTTTTCTATCTGGAAGCCCACCAAGACCAACTGATCGTTCGTTCGGATCATCCTCAGAAACTCGAACTCCTTGTTCAACGGCAGTAAGACCTCCTTTTCCATCTTTCAAATTTGTCCATGCAACTTTGTTAGCATCTAACCCATGATTCCATGTTGAAATAATTCTAGGAACACTAAAATTTTTAAGATTTGAATCATTTAAATTAAAGCCTATGCTACTTGTTGCAATGGAACCTAAAAAAGTATTTGTTATAAATTTTCTTCTACTCACCCTTATTATTTTAATCTATTGATCCAATTTTTCTAACACCACTACCGACTCTAGAGGTTAGTGCGTCTCCTAATTCTTGTCTCGCATTTTCTCCCATTTTCTCAAGCTCTTTAGCTTTTTCTATATATTCTGAGTAAATATTTATTGTTTCGCTAGGATCCTCTTTTAAATTATACAGTTCATTAGATTTTACAATATTATTTTCATATTTCACAGGTATACCATCTTTCCCACCTGGTTTTCCATTTAATGTTCTATATGACCTTGGAAAATATAATTTCCAATCTCCTGAGCGCACTGCATGTAGTTCATTTTGTCTGTAATAAAAATATAATTCTTTGTGAGGAGATTTATTTTCTTTTTGAGTTAGTAATGGCCATATATTTTTTCCATCGATTTTATTGGTCGATAATTTTGAGCCCGTAATATGTGAGAAAGTTGGCATCCAATCTATACCCATTACTGGTTCATCAATTATTGTTTTAGCTTTTATTTCTTTTGGATACTTTATTATACATGGAACTCTTTGACCGCCTTCCCAAGCGGTACCTTTTCCCTCTCTGTATATACCTGATGAACCTGCATGGTCACCATAGGACAGCCATGGACCATTATCTGATGTAAAAACAACAATAGTATTTTCCGTTAAATTATGTTTTTCCAACGCTTCAATAACTCTACCTACTGAAAAATCGATTTCAGAAATAACATCTGCAAACAAACCATTTCCAGTGCTACCATTAAAATCTTTTGATGCAAAAAGTGGAACATGAGGTTGAGGATGTGCTATATACAAGAAAAATTGATTATCCTTATTTTCTTCAATAAATCTTATGCTTTCGTCAGTGATGTCTTTGGTTAAATCCGATTGGTCTATTATCGATTGTATTGGGGTTTCGTTTCTGTAAAGCATCAAATCATCAGGGTAATCTTGCGGTCTCTCAGGATGGAATTTCCACATGTCATTAGAAAAAAGTATCCCATAAAATTCATCAAATCCATGATTTGTGGGTAGAAATTTTTCTGCATCTCCCAAATGCCATTTTCCAAAAATGCCAGTTTTATAATTATTTTCCTTTAACATTTCAGATAATAATAATTCTTCTGGATTTATACCTCTTTTTGATTTTGGACCAAAAGCACCGCTAATACCCAATCTATTTGGATAACATCCAGTTAAAATTGCTGCTCGTGAAGCTGAACAAACAGCTTGAGCTGCATAATATGAAGTCATTTTAACCCCCTCTTCAGCCATTTTATCAAGATTTGGTGTTTCTATAAATTCAGAACCATATGAACTTAAATCTGCGTAAGCTAAATCATCAGTTAAAATAAATACAATGTTAGGTGATTTTTCAATTGATTTATTACACCCAAAAAGAAAAATTATGAGTATGGCCGAAAAGTATTTTAAAGTTTTATTATTCATTGTTATTAGTTATTAATTTCAAAGCTGCTTTTACATTATTTACAGGATATTTACAAGTGTTATTTACACATACATAAATGAGATTTTCACCTTTAATATATCTATTTTTAAGCAAATATTTTTCGCTATCTTTTTTTGATGTAGCAATTAATATATTTGGTAGGTAAATTGAATTAATTTCCTTGGCCATTTCGATTGATTTTTTACCTGAAATAACAACTTCATAGAACTTATCATAATAGTCTAATGATACGCTCAGCCAATTCATATAATCAAGTGGGTTACTAATTAGCTGAGTCGAAATTTCATTTAACATGGATTTGCCAATATTTAAAAAATCTCTATTTCCAGTGTGATGAGACAATAAAAATAAATTCTTACACATTACAGAATTTGCCGAAGGCACAACACCATCTTGATTTACAAATAAATTTTCTGAAAATAACAATGATTGATCAGAGCTAAACTTTAAAAAGGAAGAGTTTTTATCAGCAAAGATTGCAATAGCCTTCTTAGACAATGCATCAGCTTTATCGATAAAATCATAATTAAAAGTTGATTGATATAAACTTAAGTATGCTGAAATCAAATAACTATAATCTTCCAAGAATAGAATATTTTCATTGGAAATTGATAATGATCTTTTTACTGTTAAATCATTATTAATTAAATTTTCCTCAATTGCATAAACAATATCAACAGCTTTTTTAATGAATTTTTTTTCTCCAGTTGATTGAAATGCATTGGACATGCCTATTGCCGTTAGAGCATTCCACGCTGTTAGGACCTTTTTATCAATGATTGGCTTTTCTCTTTTTTGTTTTGATTTTCTAAGCTTTGTGATAGACTCCGAAATGACAGATTTTAATTTTTTTGATGAGATATTATATTTTTTAGTAAAAAAATTATCATCATTAGTTCTTTTTAATACATATTTATTTTTTTCCCACAGTCCATCTTGATTTAAATTGAAATATTCCTTAAACAAATCAAAATCTTCTTGCAAAATATCCTTTATTTCATCTTTATCCCAGACATAATAATCCCCCTCAATTTTATTTTTACCAATTTCTGTCACAGCTGAAATACTTGAAAAAATTAAACCATTATCCCCTGTCAAATTGTTTTCTAAAAAGTCGAATATATCATCAATTAATTTTTTATATACTTTATCATTATTTCTTTTGTAAGCTCTGGAAAAAACCGAAAGCATTTGTGCATTATCATAAAGCATTTTTTCAAAGTGAGGAATGTGCCAAATTGAATCTACAGTATATCTATGCAATCCTCCATCAACATGATCATTAATACCACCATATGCTATGTTTTTTAATGTTAAGTCTGTAAATTCTAAATACTTTCTTTCTTTGAAATGATAACTACCTTTTTGAAAAAAATCAATTAAAGACGGTAAATGAAATTTTTGATTTGATTTTAATCCCCCATTATCTGTATCAAGAGATTTGTATGCAAAATCACTTGCATCTCTAATTTGAGAAAATAATTCTGATTCCTTAATTTCATAGTTAATGATTTTTTTCGGAGATAGTCCTTCTTTTAACTTAACTGAGTATTCTAAAACATCATCATATCTCTCATTGTATAAATCACTAATTTGGTTTAAGACAGTAATCCAATTTTCTTTTGGTAAGTATGTTCCTCCCCAAATGGGAGAACCATCTGGAAGTGCAATTATATTCATTGGCCAACCTCCACTGCCTGTCATCAAAACCAATGATTTCATATAAAGCTCATCAATATCAGGTCTTTCTTCTCTGTCAACTTTGATATTTATAAATTTTGAGTTCATAATTTCTGCAGCTTGTTCATCACTAAATGTTTCTTCCTCCATCACATGGCACCAATGACACGATGAATATCCGACACTGATGATTAATAACTTGTTTTGCTCAGATGCAAGTTTTAAGGCGCTCTGATTCCAAGGCATCCAATCCACTGGATTTGTAGAGTGCTGCTTCAAGTATAAACTTTTTTCATTACTGAGTTTATTCATCCTATTTTGGGCATAGCTAGTTAGTGAAAAGAAAAAAGCAATGACTAAAAAAAATATTTTTTCTGTTCTCATCAATTAAATTAATGATTTGGAAATTAATTCCTAATTTACTCTTTAATTTATTAAAATAAACACTTATAATAAATTATGAAAAAAGTATTATTACTAATAGCATTTCTCATAGTAAGTTGCACAAATGATGAAATTAATCCGCCTAATATATTGTTTATAATGTCAGATGACCACACTTCTCAATCATGGGGAATATATGGTGGGATACTAAAAGATTATGTTAAAAATGATGGTATAAAAAGACTTGAAAAGTCTGGAGTTGTCTTGGACAATATGTTTTGTACAAATGCAATTTGTGTACCTAGCAGAGCTTCAATTTTAACCGGACAATATAGCCATGTAAACGGCGTCTATAATTTGCCTGACGCTCTTGATCCAGACTCATTAAATGTAGCTAAGATTTTAAAAAATAATGGTTATCAAACATCCATTGTAGGTAAATGGCATTTAAAAAAAGAGCCCAGCGGTTTTGACTATTATAAAGTTCTTCCTGGGCAAGGTTTATATAACGATCCATATTTTAAAACAAAAGAAAATTGGGAAGATGGAAGCAGAGGAGGAAAAAAGGAAAAGGGATTTTCAGCAGATATAATTGGCGATAGTTCAATAGAATGGTTAAAGAAAATAGATAACACAAGGCCATTTTTTTTAATGACTCATTTTAAAGCAACACATGAACCATTCGATTATCCAGAACGAAACAAAGATTTAAATAAAAATATCGTATTCCCTGAACCAAGCTCACTATATGAATTTGATCCATTGCAATCTGGAAGAAGGCATATTGGTCAGATTGTTGAGAATTTAACAGAACGTTGGGTCAATGATACCAAAAATAATACTGGGCGATATCCTGGTTTACCTTTTTCTGTTGATGGTCTAAATAAAAAAGAAATTAGGTCTAAAACTTATCAAAAATTCATTGGAGATTTTTTAAAAAGCGGTGCAGCAATTGATGATAATATTGTTAAAATATTAGACTACTTAGAAAAGGAGAAAATGATTGATAATACAATTATAATTTACACTTCTGACCAAGGATATTTTTTAGGTGAGCACGGTTACATGGATAAAAGATGGTTTTATGAAGAGTCTGCCAGGATGCCCTTTGTTATTTCTTATCCTAATGAATTACCAAAAGAAAAGAGAATAGATGACCTAATATTAAATATTGATATCCCTTCACTTTTGTTAGATTTTGCTGGGATTTCTCAGCCTGATAGTTTTCAAGGTTACAGTTTCAAGAATAATTTATTGAATGAGGATAAAAAATCAAGAGATTATATTTATTACAGATACTGGCAACACGATATAAAAAGACCTGCACACTTAGGCATAAGATCTAAAAATTTTAAATTGATTTATAATTACGGTGAAGGATTAGGAAAATCTGGAACGAATCAAACGAAAACTTCTCCGAATTGGGAATTTTATGACCTAATTCTTGATCCTGGCGAAAATAAGAATAACATTAATAATCCAATTTATAAAGACAAAATTAATTTGTTACACAGTCAGTTGATAATTGAGAAAAGAAAAGCTAAAGATTTTGAGCTTGACATCCCAGATATTTCATGAGAATATTTATTGTTTTACTTTTTGTTCTTAAAAGCTTGTTAAACCATTCGCAAGACATAAATAAAATTGATAGTCTTATAAACAATGGAATTAAATTAAATGCTTATCCAGGTGCGCAATTATTTTTTAAAAAGGGTGATTTTAAACTTTATAAATCATATGGTTATCATACTTATGATTCTATTGTAAAAGTTGATGATGATCATTTATTTGATTTAGCATCAATAACAAAAACACTTGCATCAACATTAGCCATTATGAAGCTTTATGATGAAAAAAAACTAAAGCTTGATAATACAATTTCATCATTTGAGAAAAAACTACGAAGATCTAATAAAAAAAATACAAATTTTCATGAGCTATTAATTCATCAATCAGGTTGGATTCCTTACATAAATCATCAACAATTTTTAATTAAAAGAAATGGGGAAGTAAAAAAAAGACTTATATCCAACGTTCAAAAAAATAATACTATACAAATTGCAAATGACTTATTTATTAAATCAAACTATTACAAGACTATTGTAAAAAGAATTAAAAAAACAAAAGTTGACAACAACGCAAATTATAAATATTCAGGGTTATTTTTTTGCTTAGTTCCTGATATAGTAAAAATGATATCAAATAAATCTTTTGAGGTTTTTCTTGATGAAAGCTTTTATTCAAAGCTTAATTTAAACTTATCGTTTAATCCTTTAAATGGAAATTCTAAAGAAAAAATTGTTCCAACAGAATTAGATACAATATTTAGAAAACAACTAATTCATGGCTTTGTCCATGATGAAACTGCAGCAATTATGGGTGGTATTTCAGGAAATGCAGGCTTATTTGGAAATGCTAAAGATATTGGAAAAATATCCGAGATGTTCTTAAACTATGGAGTTTATAATAATGAAAGGTTTCTATCAAGTAATACTGTAAAATATTTTACAAATCCTGGAAATTATAAGAATGCAAGAGAAATAAGGGGCCTTGGCTTTGATAAGCCTCGTTTAAATTCTCAAGATACTTTATACCCTAGTGAAAAACTTTCCATAGATAGCTATGGTCATACCGGATTTACTGGAACATTTTTTTGGATAGATCCTACAAATGATTTTATAATTGTTTTACTCACTAATAGGGTTTATCCTAGCAGGTCTTATGAAAACTTGTATGACTTGGATATAAGAAGAAAACTTATAGATTTGATAATTTAAGACTAATCTCTAGAATTAATTTTAGCTAAAAGCCTTAATATTTCAAGATATAGCCAAACTAGAGTTACCATTAATCCAAATGCAGAATACCACTCCATATATTTTGGAGCACCATTCTCAGATGCTTCCTCAATGAAATCAAAATCCAAAACGAGATTTAAAGATGCAATAACAACAATGAAAAGTGATATTAATATGCTAGTGATAGATCCATTTAAAGGATTTAAAATTTCGAAACTAAAACCAAAGAACACCCCAACAATTGATATTAAGTAAAAAATTCCAATGCCGGCAGTTGCAGCAAAAATTCCAAGCTTTAAGTTATCACTTGGCTTTATTATTCCAGACTTGTATGCAAACAATAATGATAATAGTATAAAAGCGGTTAGACAAACAGCATTAAAGACAATCCCCTCAAATTGCTGAGCATATATTAAAGAAATTCCACCTAAAAATAAACCTTGACATAAAGCATAAATTGGTGTTGTAATTGGCGAAAGTTCTTTCTTAAAGATGGTTACAAAAAAAGCAATTATGCCAAAAATTGCGCCGGCCATCCACAAATACGTTAGTGTTGAAGTATATGAATAATAACCAGCAGCGATTAATAGAAATAAAGATATTGCGGTCTTGTTCACTGTACCTTCAATTGTCATAAAATCATCTCTTATGATGGGGCCAGTAGATCGCTGAGCAGTCATACCCTTAAATGTATTTTTATTTAATGCTGGGTTTCCAGATCTGAAAGATAAATGTCTTGCCATTATAATCTAAATTTGTTTTAACTTTAATTTATGTATAGAATATTTTTATTCTTTGTTCTAGTTTGTTTCAATAATCATGCCCAAATTGATAAAGTTTCTGAAGAAGTATATCCAATTTTTCCAATTTGCAAGCTAATACCAAATGATAAACAAAATCAGTGTTTTGATGAAAGTATGTTTGAACACGTTGAGAAAAATTTTAAATATCCTAAAACTGCTTGGGAACTTAATTTAGAATCATTGGTAAGAATTAGGTTTGACATAGATGAACAGGGAAAAGTTGATAATATTATTGCCAATTCATCAGTTGTGGGGATTAGCTTTATTGAAAAAGAAGCATTAAAAGCAGCTGAAAGCATGTTTGAAGTGGCTGCTGCAAATATTATCCGATCACTCCCTCAAATGAACCCAGCAACAAGAGATGGCCAACCTTTTAGAAAAACATTTCAAATTTCGGTTGAATACAGAATTCCAAAGCAATTAGATTATGATGAAATAGATAAAGCTCCAACTTTTTCCGAATGCAAAGATGTAAAAATTGATGAATCTAAAGAATGCTTTGAAAATTACATTACAAATCATATCAAAAAAAACTTTAGATATCCTAAAAGAGCTGCTAAAAATAATATTGAAGGTGATGTTTTTATTCAATTTGAGATAACAAAATCAGGCTATTTTATAAATTTTTCAACTATTGGACCTGATAAAATATTAGAGGATGAAGCATACAGAATTATGTCAAGACTTCCTCAAGTCCAACCAGGCGAGTATCTAGGCAAAAAAGTAAGTGTTCTCTACGGACTACCAATTTCATTTAGGCTTAATTAAAAAATCACACCAATGAAAAATAGTCTAATAAATTTTAAAGAAAAATTCCAAAAATTTTCAGATTATTGGTCACCCAAAGTAATAGCAGAGCTCAATGATTATCAGTTTAAACTTGTCAAAATAAAAGGTGAATTTATTTGGCATAATCATGAAAATACAGATGAAGCATTTATTGTTTTAGAAGGCAAAATATTTATTGAATTTGAGGGGAAAACAGAAGAGATTAATGAAGGTGAAATGATAGTTGTCCCAAAAGGCATAAAACATAAACCTTATGCTGATTCGGAAGCTAAAATCATGATAATAGAACCAAAGGGCGTAATCAATACTGGGAAAATTAAAGATAAATTGACTGCTCCCAATGATGATTGGATTTAATACTTATCCTTTTTAAATGTTATATTTATTATTGAATGAAAGAAATATCTAAAAGCTATTTGTCAAAAAAAATTAATAAGCTTAATAAGAAAATTCATAGAGCAGAAAGTCAAAATGATGACAACAAAGTTTGGTGGAGAAAAATGAAATTAGAAAAACTAAAATATAAACTAAACAAAATAAATTGATATGTCTAAACTTCTTTCTAAGAATGAAGTCAATGAAAAAATAAATATGCTTTCAAAAAACTGGAGCATTGATGGCCTATTTCTAAAAGGGTCATATGAATTTAAAAATTTTGATCAAGCTTTTAATTTTATGAAA
>CEOW01024592.1_pt1 | contig 11819 bp, 9 predicted proteins | sample 530621 | NCBI WGS metagenome assembly CEOW01 (sample SAMEA2620734, study PRJEB7988) | marine metagenome | isolation source: saline water (ENVO:00002010), including | reverse complement strand
TTTATTAGTGTGAAATTCTTTAAGAATACCTGATACTGAGACTTTAGAGTCTAATACAATAGTATTTACAGTTTTTGAATTTAAGGCTTTATTTAATCCGTCTAAACCGCCGGTTACATATGCCATTGAAGATGAATATTTTTCAAGTTGAGTCTTTAAATTTTTAAAATTATCTGTTACAAATAATTGAGGTTGTGGTTCAGTAATATCATAATTATAGTTTATACAATTAAGATCATATTTTATTTTTTTAATTTTAGGATCTATTGATTCAAAACCTTCAATAACAGAAGATAGTAGTCCAGCTCCGTATATTTTTGGATTTTTAATACTTCCAATCATACCGTATTCGGCAGTCCACCAATTCATTCTTGCAAGTTGTGCAGCTTCGCTTACGACTGTATCTTTTTTGCTAAGTTCAATTAATGATTGTTCATATTTTTCTATTTCTCTTTTTGATGCATTTGGATCCTCTTTTAGATCAGATAATTTTCTTATAATTTCATAAACTTCGTTATCTTCTTCTGATGAAATGGCCATTTTTGATACCTCACCATAACTACATAGATAATTTGCATAATCTTTATCAGCTATTATTGGTGCATGACCTGCAGTTTCGTGTATTATATCTGGAGCAGGTGTGTACATTAAATGTTCAGCCGTTCTTATATCAACTCCAATAGCTAGAACTTTATTTGCTAACATATCCATGAATGCTGTAGGTGGAATGAAACCCTTAACAGCAACAGCTCCCCAGCCAAATTGATCAAGTTTTTCATCCATTTCATCAATTTTTGGAATGTGGTTTAAAGGTATCCCAGTTTTTTCTAAACCCTCAAGGTATACAGAATGTGCGTATTTTTTATAAAAAGGTACAGATATAAACATTATATATTTCCATACAGCCTGATCAATGGCATTGTATTTTGAGTAATCTTGATTTGTTATATATTTGTTTAGGTATTTAGGTAAATTATTTCTAGCTTGGCTCATATAATAATTTATTCATTATTTTTAAAATTATAAAAATATTCCAAAGACTTTGGATTTGCAATTGAATCGGTATTTTTTAATGGAAGATTATTGATAATATTTTTAACAGCAATTTCAACTTTTTTACCATTGATTGTGTACGGTATTTCATCAATTTGAAAAATTTTAGTGGGGACGTGCCTTGGACTACATTGTAATCTTATATCAGATTTTATAGATTTTATCAATTGATCTTGCATTTTTTCATTATTTTTTAATTTGACAAATAGCAATATCAGCTCATCGTCATTATTTTTTTTACCAATTACTAAGGAGTCATCTATATCTGAACGCTTTTCCAATACATTATAGATTTCTGCCGTTCCAATTCTAACTCCTCCAGGATTTAATGTAGCATCAGATCTTCCATATATGGTAATTCCATTATGATCATTAATTTCAACATAATCACCATGAGACCAAATATTTTTAAAAGTATTGAAATAGGCATTTAGATATTTGGTATCATTATCATCATTCCAAAAATAAATTGGCATCGATGGAAAAGCAGATTTACAAACTAATTCACCTTTTTTATTCTTTAAAGATTTTCCACTTGAATCGTATGAATCAATATCCATGGCTAAACCCTTACTTTGCAATTCGCCCCTGTAAACAGGAAGTAACGGATTACCAAGTGCAAAACAAGAAATTATATCAGTTCCTCCAGATATAGAAGATAATTGTACATCGCTAAAATGATCATAGATGTAATCGAAATTTTCTTCTGATAAAGTTGAACCTGTAGATAAAATAGATTTTAGGTTTTTAAAATTTGAAATTAGTTTTGGTTTTACATTATTAGTCTTTAGAATTGATATATATTTTGCACTAGTTCCAAAAATTGTAAATTTTAATTGATCAGCTAATTTTAATAGTGAATCTTTATCAGGATAACATGGATTTCCCTCATACAGTACTATTGTAGCTCCTTGATAAAGTGAAGAAACTAACCAATTCCACATCATCCATCCACAAGTAGTAAAGTAAAAAATAACATCATCTCTTTTTACATTAGTATGTAATTGTAACTCTTTAATATGTTGAACTAAAGTTCCTCCAGCTGAATGAACAATTGATTTTGGTTTCCCTGTTGTACCTGATGAATACATTATATAGAGGGGGTGATTAAATGGTAATTGTTCAAAATTAAGGCTTTCAGAATTTGATAGTGAAATTATATCATCCCAATTATGTGAATGATCGTAGTTATGTTCATCATAATGGTTAATCATTATAGAATTTTTTAATGATGGAAGCATAGATATAATTTTTTTTGCATTTTGTACACAATTAATAATCTTACCGTTATACTGATAACCATTTGTAAAAAAAAGAAGTTTTGGTTTTATTTGACCAAATCTGTCAAGAACAGTTTTTACACCAAAATCAGGTGAACAAGATGACCAAATTGCTCCTATGCTTGAAGTAGCTAACATTGCGATTACTGTTTCGCTAACATTGGGCATATATCCAACCACTCGATCATTTTCTTTTATTCCAATTTTCCTTAAATATGAAGATACTTTACTAACTTTTTCAAAAAGTTCATTGTATGTTAAATATTCAGGAATATTTTTTTCATTTACAGTTATAATAGCATTATGATTATCTCTGTGTCGAAGAAGATTTTCAGCAAAATTTAATCTAGATCCTTTGAACCATCTGGCACCAGGCATTTTTTTAGTATCATCAACTACTTCAGTATGAGTTTTGTTAAAAATAATTTGACTAAAAGTAGATAAGTGTAACCAAAATTTTGCTATATTTTTTATTGACCAACTATGTAAATCTTCATATGTTTCAAATGTAATATTTTCTTTTTCATTTAGGTACCTAATAAACTTCATCATTTCTGATGAATTAATATTTTCTTGTTTAGGTTCCCATAAGATTTTATTCATAAAATGATTTGTCAATCAACTTTATGATTTGCCAAGCTGATTTAGTATCATTTTTAATGATTAAATCAATACACATGTCAACTAATTCATCTTCTGAAACATCATCAGTTAAGTTTGAATTTTCTATTTCAATTGAAGAATCATGATATGCAAGCTTGTTTATTAGATCATTATTAAATTTTTTATTTGTTTTAATAAAGTTAGGTATATTATTGTAACCCATTGGTTTATATCTTGGCGTTCCAAGCTCAAAAAGATCAGCATTTGCTCTTGAATACCAGTTTAAACCTAATCGACCTACTTGATCAATTTTATGGGGATCTATATTGTTTTGGTTATCAACGATTAAATCATTTAAATGTAGTTTAGAAATTTTTCCTAAAATTAAATTACCAGATGCTGGTTTATCACCTAATTTGATGTAATCGCTAAGTTCACATTCAAGAATAACAGGTGATTCTTTTACGCCAGGAATAGATGAATTAGTTTGAAATTCGGAAAATCCAGATACTTCAAACTCGTTAATATTTGAATCAAATTCAACAGCACATAAGTTCATTTGATGTACCATAGAATAAGAAACAATTGAAACAGTGAACTTTTTTGTTTCAATAATATTTTTCAGTGTGTCCTTCGATTGACCTGTTCTTCCACTTAAAGCTGGAGAGATCCCAACAATAGGTGGGTTAGAGCTTAAAATATTATGAAAACTAAATGGTGCAAGATTCAAATTGTTATTTTTATCAATAGATGTTGTTAATGCTATTGGTCTTGGTCCAATAGCACCAATAAGCATTTGGTGACGATCTCTAATACTTAGGTCATTTGGATCATATGTTTTAAAATTCATTTAACTTAAATTATCCAGAATGATTCTATTCTCAAGTGCTCCTAGCCCTTCAATTTCAAGTTTAACCTTATCATCAATTTTCAACCACTGATTATCAGTTATTTTAGATCCATTTAATTCTAAAAAACAACCAGTTCCACAAGTACCTGAACCTATGATATCACCAGGAAAAATATCAGCACCATAGCTGATTCTTTCAATTATTTGCGCAAATGTCCAATTCATATTTGATAAATTATCTTCCGATACTTTTATCTGATTAACATATGCTTTCATTTTTAAATTATATCTATCTCCATCCTTAGAAGAAACTTTGAAATCTTCGAGTTCATCTTTTGTTACGAGGTATGGTCCAAATGTTGAACCAAAATCTTTTCCTTTAGCAGGTCCTAAATTTAACTTCATCTCTTGCATTTGAAGACCTCTTGCTGAAAGATCATTCATTATCATAAAACCAGCTATATAATTATCTGCTTCTGAGGCTGAAATATTTCTACCTTTTTTACCAATCACAGCAGCACATTCTAACTCAAAATCCAGCTTGTCTAAATGGTCTTTAAGCACAGGAAAGTTTCCTTCTCCAAAAATTGCATGATGGTTTGTGAAGTAAAAAATTGGAATTTCATCAAACTCAGGTATCATTTCAAGACCTCGATTACGTCTAGCTGTTGCAACATGTTGTCTAAAAGCATAACCATCTTTAACAGAGGGAGGATTTAAAATAGGTGATAAAAACTCAACTTTAGATTTGTTTATTCCCTCATTGTTTTTAATAGCTTTTTCTGCTTTTTTAAGATTGGAATCAATATTTGTTATAAATTTAATCATGTCGTTTGGAATATTAGAATCCAGTTGGTTTAAATTAAATACTCTTTCATCTTTTACAGCTCCAACTGCTATTTTGTTTTCATATTTAAATGTTACTAATTTCATAATAAATTATTTTGCCTTATCTAAAATATTTTTTAATTCACCATTTTGAGCTAACTCTTCTACAATATCACATCCTCCAATTAGTTCACCATTAACGTATAATTGTGGAGTGGTTGGCCAATTTGAGTACTCTTTAATTAAATTCATTAATTCGACATTGTCAAAAACGTTTAAAGAACTATATTCAACATCGAAATGATTTAAAACTTGTACTACTCTATTTGAAAAACCGCATCTTGGCTGTTCTGGGGTTCCTTTAAGCATAACAAATATTTTATTTGAATTAATTGTATTTTTAACCAAATCTTTTTGTTCTTGATTCATTTTTACTCCTTTTTAAACTATTGTCTTTATTGATAGTGCATGGATGATGCCATTCAGCTCATCCTTAAGAGCTTTTTGGACCAATCTATGTTGTTCAATGAGTGATAACCCTTTAAAACCACTATATTCAATTGTTGTTTTAAGATGATATCCCTTTGCACCGTGACCAATGTGCATTGAGGATGTATTTATTAATTCTATCGTTGCTCCTGGAAAAGCTTCTTCTAATTTTAATTTAATATCTTCTATAGTCATATAGTACCTATTAATTTATCCAACTCAAAGGGTATGATGGATCGTCAAGTTCACTACTTTGATCTGAGACGTTAAGACTTTTAAAAGTGTCGATCATAACTGCAAGTTCATCAGTATATTTTTTACCTACTGAGGATTGGTATTTACCTGGCTGAGGACCGTGTGGTATACCCATAGGGTGTAAAGTAATAGATTCAGTGTCAATCCCTTTTCTACTCATAAAATCACCTTTTGAATAGTATATGACTTCATCTGAATCTAAATTTGAATGAGGGTAAGGTGCTGGTATAGAATCTGGATGAAAGTCAAAAGGCCTTGGAACAAATGAACATATTACAAAATTTTTAGATTGAAAAGTTTGATGTACTGGAGGTGGTTGATGAATACTACCCACAATAGGTTCAAAATCATGAATGCTTAATATCCAAGGAAAGTAATATCCATTCCATCCAACTAAATCAAAAGGATGAGTGGCATAATGAAAGTTTTGAAACCCTTTATTAGTTTTAACTTTGATTATAAAATCTCCTCTTTCATTTATTGGATCATTTAATTTAGGCAATCTTATATCACGTTCACAGTAGGGAGAATGTTCAAGCAGTTGTCCTTGATTATTTTTATATTTTTTTGGAGTTTCTATTGGATCTTTTGATTGTACTGAAAGAAGTTTTACACTTTCAGAAATAATAAATTTGAAAATTATTCCTCTAGGAATAATTATATAATCTCCAGATTTAAATCTTAAATCACCGAAGTTTGTTGATAAACATCCTGAACCATCTTGGACATAAAAAAGCTCATCTTCTATTCCGTTTTTAAAAAAAGAAGTGCAGGAATTATCTAGTTTTAAAACAGAAATTAATATATCGGAGTTATAAAGTAGATTAACTCTACTATGAAGATTTCCTGAAGTAATATTAGATGTTTTTATATGCCTTGCTCTATATTTTTTTGAACTATCTTTTAATACTAGTGGCTCAAGTCCCCCAATCTTGGTAATTTGCGTTGGTCTATTTATGTGATAGACATTTGTATAAATGCTACTAAATCCATTCCTGCTTATTAATTCCTCGTAGTAGAGTTTTTCTCCATTGTACATTGTAGTGTGTCGCTTTTTAGGAACTTTACCCTCTGATTTGTAAAATGGCATTATAAATTACCTCTTAATGCTTGTTCTCTTTCAATAGATTCAAATAAGGCCTGAAAATTTCCTTGACCAAAACCTCTTGAACCTTTTCTTTGAATTATCTCAATAAATAATGTAGGCCTATCCTCAATTGGTTTTGTAAATAATTGTAATAAGTAGCCTTCCTCATCTCTATCAACTAAAATATTTAATTCTTTAAGTTTATCGATATCTTCGTCAATATTTCCTACTCTTTTTTTTAAATTATCATAATATGAATCAGGAACAACTAAAAAATCTACTCCATTATTTCTAAGTGCTTTAATGGACTTTATAATATTGTTTGTTTGAATTGCTATGTGTTGAACTCCAGGACCTTCATTAAAATCTAAATATTCTTCAATTTGAGATTTTTTTATTCCTTTTGCTGGTTCGTTTATTGGAAGCTTAACTTTCCAATTTTTTGAACGAACAACTATACTTTTCAATGATGAATATTTAGTACTTATATCTGTTTCATCAAATCTAACAAAAGTCATAAATCCAAAAATTGTTTCGTAATATTTTTTCCAATCATCCATTTTATTTAATTCAACATTACCGACTATGTGGTCTATTTTTTCCAAAGCTGTATTTTCTGTTTTGATCTTAGGTAGTTCTAGATTAATAAAATTAGGTGCCCATAAACCTTTATAATTACTATCATTTATAAATGAATGTATTGTATCACCATACGTTTTGATTGAGGATTTGCCATAATGACCATCTTTATCTTTTATTGAAAAAGGTTCATTGTATCCAATTGCACCTCTAGATAAACAGGACTTGTAGGCTTCTTCAGCAGAATCCACTAAAAAAGCAATATCAAATACTCCATCACCATGTTTTTTTAACCATTCTGAGCCTTGATGATTAGAATTTAACGGTGTAGTAAAAATAAAAAATTGCTTATTATTCTTTAATACGTATGAAACTTGATTTTTAACACCTGTTTCAGGTCCGGAATAGGCATATGGCTCAAAACCAAAAGCAGATCGATAATAGTGAACTGATTGTTTTGCATTACCAACATAAAATTCCACATGATGAAAATTATGGATAGGGAAATATTCATTACCATTCCATTTTGATGTTATAAATGCCAATTTTTCTCCTTGTGTGTAAATTTTATATAAAATTATTATTTTAATTTAGTATTTTTTTTAATACTCTAAAATTGGTTTGTTGATTTTTGAATAAAAAAAAACCCTCAATAATGAGGGTTTTTATAAATAATTAAATATAATTAAAAACCTTTAACTTTTGCAGATCTTTTATAAAGTTGAAATGCTAAATGCCATCCAATAGCTACCATTGCTACAAGTACAAGCCAATTTGTTGATTCTGTTATACCAAAATTACCACCAGCAAAAATAACTGTATGTTGATTCATCATTGTCCAAATTAATGGTATTGACATATATGTGTTGTGCTTTGATCTTAAACCAGCTAATGCAACATCTGAACCATCTGGAGCCTGACCATCCTTAATGGCTGTAATTATTTTTTGTTGTGCTGGCCAAATTCTAAACCACACATTAAAAGCCATCATAGTGCCAAACATTGCTCCTAAATGTATATTGAAACCTCTATATGAAAAACCTGCTACAAATTTAAATAAATATATTACCACAGCTACTAATAGAAAACTTACTATTGTAATGATTCTAACATTATTTGCTAAACCTGTTTTATATAAGTAATCATACAAGAAAACTGCTGCAAAAGTAAATAATAGCATAATATGAGTAGTTTGTGAGACCATTGTGCCTTCATCAAAAAGATTTGATCCAGCTGATTCTCCAAATGATAAGCCACCACCCCAAAAAACAATGTACATGAGTACAACACCTGATAGCCAAGTCCAGGCGGCGCCATATCTAAACCAATACAATGCTCTAGGCATAAGTTCAGGCACAACTTTTCTTTTGCTATCTGCATCCATAGTCGCAGCAACGTGACCATTAATAAAATTAAAGAAATAAAGTAAGCCTATCCAGGTTATACCTGCGATTATGTGAATCCACCTGAATAATGGATGTAGAATTTCTTCCATATTGTCTCCTTATAATTGATACATTACCTAAGATGATTAATTTAAATATATAAAATATTACTGGCAAGGATTATGTATATATTAAATGTTATAAACGTTTACATATTGTAATACAATATAATTGGTTAAATAATTAGTTTTTATTCAAATTAAGTAGTAATATTTTAATTAAAATGGAGATAAAGTGCATTTATTAAAGACAATATCTTTTATATTTATTTTTACATTTTCTTATTCTAATAACATTGAATGGAAAATGTTTGACGATCACTACTATAAACCTAATGAGCTCATTGTGATGTTTAAATCTGAAATTTCACCAATGCTTGGTTTGGAAAAACCGCTTGATATTACAACCAGAGAAGACCTGTATTCATTACTGAATTTAAACAGCAAACTAGAAAAAAGTGAACCTCTATTTAGATTTTATAATAATTTCTCAGATATTGAATGGAAACATAGTCTTCATCAATTTTATTTATTAACTTTTACTGAAATCAACAGTATCAAAACTTTAATTGAAGCATTAGAAAAGCATGATGATATTGAAACGGTCAATTTAAATTTTAGAGCAGAAGCATACACAATTCCCAATGATCCATATTATCCTTCACAGTGGGGGCATGAAAATACTGGTCAGGCAGTCACTCCAAATGGTAACACGGTTGGAACAATTGACAGTGATACTGATACTGATCTTGCCTGGGACATTACACAAGGAAGTGAAGACATAACAATTGCAATAATTGATACGGGCGTAAATGGTAATCACGAAGAATTTCAGGGAAAAATGGTTCCAGGCTATGATTTTGTTGATAATGACACTGATGCATCTGATGGCAATATGCATGGTACAGCTTGTGCTGGCATTGCAGCAGCTCAAGGAAATAATGGTGTTGGCATAGCTGGCGTTGCTTGGAATTGTAAGATTATGCCAATCAAATCACTAAGCGATGATGGATTTGGTGATTATGCTGATATTGTAAATGGAGTACAATTTTCAGCTCAAGAAGGAGCAAATGTAATCAGTATGAGTCTCGGAGGTGGAGGTTTTGATAATTCTATGAATTATGCCATTAATTATGCAAATGATTTAAATTCTGTTGTAATATCTGCTTCAGGAAATGATAACAGTTCATCTGTATCATATCCCGCAGCATATGAAGGTTCTATTGCGGTAGGATCATTGTCCCCTTGTAATGAGCGTAAAAATACTGGTTCATGTGATGGTGAAAACTATTGGGGAAGCAATTATGGTTCTGAATTGGATTTTTTAGCACCTGGAGTTAGAATTCATACTACCGCATTAAATGGCGGGTATATGAGTGATTTTAATGGTACTTCTTCCGCTACTCCACACGCAGCTGGAATAGCAGCTTTAATATTATCTGTTGAACCATCATTATCTCCTGATAATGTTAAAGAAATTATGCAAGTTACCTGTGACGACATAGGTCCAAATGGTTGGGATAGTGAGACAGGATATGGTAGACTTAATGCATATATGTCATTAATTTACTTAACAGGTGGCCCAGAAATAGGTTTGGGATTAGAAAGTTTAAATGTTGAATTAGAATCTGGTTCTCAGACCACTATTCAAGTCCCAGTAATAAATGGTGGAGAAATTGATTTGAATATATCTGTTGATCCTTTTGGTTATTCATACACTACTTCAGATGATGATGCTATTTATTCTTGGGTTGATATTCAAGAAGATGGGGTACTGTACAGTTTCCCAAATAATGATGCTTCTGGAATTAATTTAGATTTAGATTTTAGTTTTCCTTTTTATAATTCTAGTTATAACTCAATTTTTATAAATGCAAATGGATGGTTAGGATTTGGAAATGATAATACTGAATGGAATAATAGTACATTGCCATCTACCTCGGCTCCAAGTCCGGCTATTTTCCCATTTTGGGATGATTTGAACCCAGTAAATGATAATTGTAATGATTACTGTTCTGGTAATGTTTATTACAAGTCAGAAAATGATAAGTTTATAATTTGGTTTGATAATGTAGCTCATTGGTGGACGAATTATGAAAATAGTTTTTATGATTTTCAAGTTGTCTTACATAGTGATGGTAACATCGATTTTAATTACAGGAGTATTACAGGAAGTTATTCACCAACTATTGGAATGCAAGATAATGAAGGTAACTATATTATGATGGCATATGCAGCGGATCCAACTACAAATTTGTTTGTTAGTAATGAGTTCTCTGTACCAATTGATCTTAGGGGATACTGGATTAGTGTTGACCCATTAGTTTTAACTGTTGCTCCAGGAGGCATACAAAACCTAAATGTTTCACTAGATGCCACAAATTTATCAGATGGTGACTATAATGATTATTTTGTAATCAATTCCAACGATTTTGATAATTCAATTTTAGAAGTACCTGTTTCATTAATTGTTAATGGTGACAGTTGTTCCGGATGGGAACTTGGAGATATTAATAATGATTCTATCATAAATGTTTTAGATATTGTTAGAGTAATAAACTTTATATTAGATGTTGAAAATCCTGATGAATGCCAGGCTTTGTCTGCAGATATCAATCAGGATGAATTATTAAATATTCAAGATATTGTATTAATTATAAACTTAATTGTAGGATAAACTATGAAAAATATTTTATTAACTTTCTTATTCATATTTCAGCTGTATGCTGCACCAGTTTTAGAACAGGATATTTTATCAATAGCAGATAATGTTATTAGTAATAAATTTCCAAACAATACTGGATATAATGTTTCAAATATTGATGTAGTATCTGAGTTAGGCAGTGAATTGATTTATGTTGTTAATGTCAACCCAGTTGGATTTATACTTATTTCAGCTGATGACAGGTTGTATCCTTTACTAGGTTACAGTTATGAATCAAATTTTACAAATCAAAATTTTCCTTCTCAATTTGAAGCATTATTTGATAGCTATAAAGATCAAATTTCTAGTGCTATTTTAGAAAATATTCAAATAGATCCATATATTGAAGAAGTATGGAATAAATATAAAACATCAGTAAATATTCATAGAGATGATAGATCAGTTGCTCCACTTTTATCAGCAAGATGGAATCAAGGTAACCCCTACAACGATATGTGCCCTGTCGATTTTGATGGACCAGGAGGTAATGCATTAGTTGGCTGTGTTGCTGTATCAATGGTTCAAGTTATGCATTATTGGTCTTATCCAGAATATGGCTTTGGATCTCATTCTTATTATCATAATAATTATGGTCAATTGTCAGCAAACTTTAATACATTTTATGATTTTGATAATATGCCCAATAC
>CEOW01016801.1_pt1 | contig 11836 bp, 8 predicted proteins | sample 530621 | NCBI WGS metagenome assembly CEOW01 (sample SAMEA2620734, study PRJEB7988) | marine metagenome | isolation source: saline water (ENVO:00002010), including | reverse complement strand
TCCATGTGTAGGGTATTTATAAAGGCATGAGTAACAGTTGCTGAATCTATTACGACACCTAAGTCATCCCCACTGTCAGACATAAGAGAACCAACTGTAACTTTTTCGTAGATCTGAGCACTGTCTCCAACGTTTAGAAAGTGATCGACCTTTAATCTTTTTATGTTTGCACTATCACAATCAAAGTCAAAACCTGCGGTGCCCTGACTATCTCCATGCCAGAGATAGGCAGAGTCACCATCAGGATCTGGGGGGTTTACGCCAATTCTGGGACCTGCCATAAACTCATCTGCCGCATAAAGAGTATTGGTGACAAGTTTATCTAATATCCCAGAATCTGATTGAATGTTTGCTGTTATAATAGTTGCAGGTGGGGTATCTTGAAAAAGTACTTCTAGTATATTGTCCCCTGCAACCCCTGCATAGTTGATTGCTTCTACGAAAGAACCATCATGAGTCAGACCATTGATAGGATCTGGAGAATCGAATGTCTTACTGAGACCATCCAAGTTCTCTGCATAGTCTGCCATTTGACCAACCTTCTGCATCATTTCTTGCATTGTGTTGGTTCTGTATACGGTGATCTGTCTTGACATTACAACTTCTCTAAAATCTGTTTCATCATATCTTTGAGATCAGAAACATCGTTCTTTAGATCTTCAAGTTCTTGTTCTTTATTTTTACGTGCCGCCTTACGTGCCCTTGCCGCGTTTACCTCTTGTTCGTTAATGTTGAGAACAACACCATTTTCATCTCTAACTAGTCCTTCATGACCTTCAACTTTTAAATATGACATTATACACTCAGTGCTATTACTCTCAAATCTCTAAAACTAGGAACCTGTGCAGAGTTGGTAGAACTCATCACAATCTTCAACTGAAACTGTGTGAATGCCGCTATATTACCATTGATACCACCTATTAGATATTCATAATCTCTAAATGTTGTTCCTACAGGATCGTGTGGGTTGTTTGTATCAGAAGCAATCTCTGTCCAATCAACAACTTCTAGGTTATCACCTTCGTTTCCAACTCTGAAGTATACATCGAAACTTGCAGGTTTAGGTTTATTAGCAGATAGAATAACCTTCAGACCAACAGCACTTTGTGCCAGTTTTACAATTGAGGTTATGTGTCTAGCAGGTGTAGAACCATTCTGTGCATTCAATTCACTAACAAATGATAGTGGGACATTGAATCCGCTTGTGGCGGCAGAGTCCTGATTATCAATGATGTTATCAATTAATGTCAAAGAAGTTCTTTGAAGATCGATCACTGGTGATACAAAATTGTTTGTTGTTGACATAGCAAGTTCCATCTGGGCAGTCTTTGCTCCTATGGATATTTCTACGTCTGCTATAGAATCTGCCGCTACGACATAACATTTTTCTAATGATATGTTGTTTTTGTTTAGATCAACACCTGTAAAAGCGGCATCTAATTGATAAGGAGTTTCTGCACCTGCGAGTGATTTACCTGCAGTTCCTTTGAATGATCCAGTTATCTCCGTTCCATATGGTTTTATATTTGTTATGTTTGGCCATAATAGTGAATAAGGCATATTCTTTGTTGAAAGTATATTCTCTCCCCCACCGACTACATCAGAGTCTGCAAGACTTCCCATCTTGAATTCATAACCTTCCATATCTACTTTAGTTATAATATGATTTCCGTTTATGGAATCCGCACTATAACCACTAAAAGCAGTCGCACCTTCAATTGCAATTGTATCTCCGACTTGTAAACCATGATTTGTTAAACTAACTCTAACATCACTATCACCTGCAAAAGTTTGTATTGCATTCTCATCTAGTAATTCACGAGGAACACTTGCGTTATTGAGAACGACTTTACCTAAAGTACTACTTGATGTTGTGAAGTTTGCCCTTATTAAGTTAAACTTCAAGTCTTGCTTTTGGTTTGCCGAGAATGTTTTACCATTCTGAGAATAGAACAAACTCCCTAGATTTGGATTCTTGTTTACTCGTGCCGAAGCAGATCCAACAACAGTTGCATCTATTTCAGAGATCCATATTTCATACTCTGGCGTCTCTGCGTAAACTACCATCGCGTAGTCTGTAAGTCCATTTAGGTATACTGGTTCTTCAAGAACAAAGTCAGTTGCGACAGATGCATCATTTGATGTCGCAACTGCATTGTGTGCAACATAAGCAACAGAACCTGGCAAGATCTCTACATCAGAGGGCATACCATTTCTCATCGGTCTTATGTGAACAGATACTGGCAACTGTAAGTTTGCAGTGGCAGGAAAAGTTTCTTTAAAATATAATTGTATTTTTGTTAAGAATATCCCACTTGGTTCGTCAATAAAGAATGACTGAGCAATCGGGTTCTTTGTTGTTTCGTAACCATACGAGTTTAGCGACATATTATTTTCCTATCCAGTTTTTTTAACATCTCTAGATTGGTTATTTAACTTATCTAGTACATATTGTTCGTTCTCAGGATTATTACACCATTCTATTTCATCATAGTCGGTGAACCAAGTATTATTGTGCGAGACCATTAGATGATTTGTATTCAACAAGGTATATGTTTTATCATACCCTTGGATTCTTTTTAACTTTTCATTACGCACATCTTTAACTCTTTTCCAAGTTCCTTCATCAAAGACTGGGTGATCTCCAGTAACGTGTATTCCATTATAATCATACCAATCGTTAAGAGTACCATCACCCTGTATCACCGCATATACATGTCCACCCTCAAACATTATATCACCAATTTCTATATTAGAGATTTTCTTGGTAGATCCATCACCCATTCTAAAGAGTGTATCATGTGCAAAACAAGTTGGTTTTCTTTCTAACTTTTTGGTTTTATTATTGTAGGTGTACGCACCTTTACTAAACCTTGCTTGGTTTCCTCTTTGCGGTCTAGCAGTAATCATACCTATATTGCTATTCCATTGTGATTTTTGTTGAACACCTGGTAAGTTTTTAACTGCTTGCCAGTGATTCCACATTGCTCCCTTACCATCATCATTACTTCTGCTTTTTGCAGGTGCAGGTGCAGTAACGGAGGATTTAGATCCTTCAATCTCTAGCATACGTGTAGATCTTACATCTTGATGAACATTATTTAGTACACCTTGTGCAGTGTAAGAAGCACGAGCAATAGAACCTGCGTTCTTCTCTTTGTTATTCTCAACGTCCATTATTTTGATTTCGTGTGTACCAGATCTAAATCTAATAGTATTATTATTTGGTATCATGAAAGAGACATCAACCTTACCAGTAATATCTGTAGTCAATAACCCTGCACCATCTATGTGTGCAGTCTTACCTCTCAAGTTATTACCATGATCTTTTGTACTCGAAGAGTATCTAGCAAATGGTGCTTCACGAACATAAGGTGCCATGTTCTTACCATCCATAAACAAGAATACGTTTGTATTCGGTCTTAGACCTTGTGCTCGGATACTAACAATACGAGATCTTATGAACGGTAACAATGAAACCTGAAGCACTCGTGTTCCAATTATTTCTTCTAGTGTACTCTCTGATACAACTTTGTTCACTGTCTTAGTAGTTGTTCTTCCAGAAGTTTTACTTATCGTATTCGTCTGATCGCCTACTCGTAATTCTTCAAGTTCTTTACCACCCCAGTTCCATTCCCAGTTATTCCAGTTGGTTGCTTGGTTGAGACTTAACTGAGAACCACCATCAATAACAGATCTACTTGTAACGTTAGTGTCTTTCCACTCATCAGAAGCAGGAGACAGTTGTAAGTTGCCAGTAAAGTTAGAACTTGTGTATGGGTTTATCTTAGTTGCTTGTGTCGCAAAAGGTTGTTCCATAAATGTTTCTTCGGTGTATTCTAGATACACGTTATCACCTCTACGTACAACACCAGTAGAGGTTGCGGAGTCGAACAACATTCTTAAATTGTTCTCTGTAAACATAGGACGCATGATACCTTCGGATGGATCTATTGATGCCATATAAGCATCATTTTCAGCATCTGAGAACATGTGCGTTGTAAAGTTATCTACGAAGAACCCAGACTTGGTTCTGTTTAACCCTGCAGAGTCCAACACTTCAAAATTGCTAGTTGCTAGTTCTAGCATATTGAGTGATGTAACCTCTTCTAGGTTTGCAATCCTTGCTTCGAGTTTATTGATATCATCCATAGTATATCTACGGTGATCAATCTTTTCAACTGTAACATCGTGTTCATCCAATGTGTTTGGAAAGAATGCAAAGTTATAAAGAGGTAAAGTTCCTGCAGGAGCATCAGGCGCAGTTGGATCGAAAGCATCAACATTCTGAATGATGTCCAGTTCACCTTCTGTGTCTATTATTAACTTGTGTGCACGTGCCAGATAATACGTATTATCAGATGTCACAAAGTCTGTGGGTGTAGGAAGATACGATATGTTTGCTTCTACAAAGTTTCCTGACGAATTCATAACAGGACGAAAATCATATGCGTCTCTTAAATTTATGATATCTCCATTTGACCTAGTGAAACTTGGTATCTTGTTATAATCTACAACACCAGTGTATGAGTTAACAGCAAAGAAGTTACCTGCACCATGACTGAAGTGATCGAACTTAACATAAACGTTTCCGACAGGTGCTGTTTCTCCATCCTTCAGAACCAGTCTTCCAAGTCCATAGAAGTTATCTCTTTGACCATCATCAAGATCAAACTTATAGTCTAGTAAGGCACCATCAGAATCTCCCACCGCAACTCTTTTAACTTCAAAGATATCTGGTTGTCCCAAGTCAAGGAACATTTCACCAGTTACTGGATCGAATGAAATAGTAGTTGTGACTGTAGCATTTGAGGTAAGTGTTTTAGCACGAACAACTGGTGTGGATGATACACCATAGACATAGACACTTACTGCAGTATTGTTTGGTAAACCTGTAATGGTTGTTGTGTTAGATCCACCAGTAATACCACCAAGACCACCAGTAGCAATCTTGCCAGTAGGACCAAAGACTAACCAGTCTCCAGTATTGGTCAATGTGTATGCAGATGGAATACTTACTGTGAAGTTACCAGAACCATCAGATGTTCCTGATCTAAGGATCTGAACTTCTATCTGTTGTGGATCGATTATCTTAGGTCTGTCTTTTAGGGTATCGTAAACCAATGTATTATTGAGAGGATCTTCTAAGACAATATTATTAGTAACAGGATTAGGGTTGAAGTAACTTGTAGCAGATGTACCAATAGATCTAGCATCCCTAAAAGATTTACCTGCGTTCATCTTGATATCGAATAAGTGATATCTTAGGTCAGCACCATTCTCATGAACCGCACGAACACGTGCAGTACCGATTGTTGAACCGCCATAATTACGTGCATCCCTCAGATTTTGCTCTGCGAATGTTGTGATGTCAGGACCCCCTACTGCAGAGTCGCCAAGAACATCTACAAAGTTACCATAGTCAACTGGCATAAACTCACCGTCAATCTTATGATCGTTTTGTGCACGTTCTACTTGTATATCAGTAGGAAGAAATCTTGCCGCACGATATCCATCAACAACCACAATACCATCACTTACTTTTAGCAATAGGTGGTTAGCAGATGAGTCTTCTTCGAAAGAGATCCGATATGGTTTTACAATGTAGTCACCAGAGTTTTCTTTTATTCTGGTTGCAATCATATCTCTTGGAATATTGTACATCTCATCTTGTTGTGATGTAACCGCATTAAAGATAGCACCGTTTTTTACAGTGTTAATATGAATAAAGTTATCGTCTGATTGTAAATCACTCTTTGCTGTAAGTAATAGTTTTATACAATATCTGTCAGCACCTGGTGCCGTAGTATTGATTGTTGCACCTTGGTTATCGTACAATTGGATATTATCATCAACACCTTGTACTTCCTGAGTAATCTTGAAACCCACATCCACACTTGGTGCGTCTGAGTATTTGCTAATGATTGCCGCTTGTGCTTCTGTGTAAACAAAGAACCCTTGAGTAAAGTATATACTCTGTCCAATAAGAGCACGAGTACCTCTACCGACTGCAGGGTTTACGTCTGTGTTTATGACTTGAACAACTCGACCAGATCCTAAACTTTCACCTGGTGTAAATCTAGGTGTAGATGTGGCACCAGAAGTAGCAGTCGTATCCACGTACCGAACATAAATGGTAACAGGATCGCTGTTTACTGCCGCAACTATTTCTAGAACTTCTGCTTTGATACCAGAGGTTGCACCTGTAAGAATATCACCAACGGCAACTGTTGTCGATGTAGAAGAAGGATCAAACTTAACAAACTCGTAAGTCGTGTCTATTTGAAGACCGCCTGGTTTTACTGCCGAACCTTCTTTGAATATGTTATTACCAAATCGTTCAATCTGTTTATTGATGATTGTTTGCATCTGCGTAAGTTCACGACCCTGCAGTGCTCGACCACTGTTGAACAATATACGATAGTAACCATCACTATCGTTGAAATCATCCTTATATTTTGTTTCAAATAAAGTATCTGTATATACTGTTGCCATTGTTCAACCCTTAGAATTGTAGAATAATTTTTATATCTTCTGCTTGGTTTGCTGTTCTTTGTACAGGACCTCGGTTATCGATGTAGAGAATATCTCCAGATGCCGCGTCAACTGTTGGATTAATTAATGCTGAGTCAATAATACCTTGACCTGCACCTGTTGTCTCTTCGATGATCTCACCATCTAGGAATGGTTTGAAACCAGTTTCTTCAGTCTGGTGATAGTAAATTTTATCTGAGTCTATATCATCGATGTATGCTTTTGCAAGTGTTGTCTGACCTTCAATGATTTTGTCTGGAGTAAACGCATTCACTGTGTTTGACAATCTCATAAATGGTAATGCCCCTGCAGTGTTTGCTGAAACTTTATTACCAGAAAAGTCAAGAGGGTTCTTGATAAGAGCAACCTGCCTGAAGTCTTGATCTAACAAGAAGTTACTGTCATTACCTTCGATCATTGTGTGGAACATGATAGATGCTGTCTTGAGATCTACCCTTGCATCAGCACCCACACCAGAATCGCTAAATGGTAATACTGCACGTGCCTTTGCACCAGTACCACCGCCACCGTCAATAGAAATAAGTGCTGTAGTGTAGTCCTGTCCGTGAACTAAGAACTGTCCACTGTCAGCAATTCGTACTCTTGATAATGTACCTGCCGCACTATCAATATCTGCTATTGCTCTTGCTTTAGTTCCATTACCTGTAATTGTTACGGTTGGAATACTTGTGTATCCTGTCCCACCTTCAGTGATTATGATTGATAGAACTTGACCTTTTACTGTAGCATCCTGAACTTCTTTTTGCTTTAACTCAATGCCAGTAGAGTTAGAGTCTGTGTTATGCTGTTTTTGTACAGGCATAAAGTTCGAGGATTGGAATTGTTCTTGACGTGCCGCACTGATTGTATACAAGAACTTCCAGACATATCCATCTGTAGTTCTAAATGAGTCATTGTTAGATCCTGTCGGTTCAACAACTGAAGGTTGTGCAACACCTAATCTATTTCGACCTGCTTCTAGGCAAACATATACCTGACCATTTTCGTTCTTTACATAATAAGGTTGTGTTGGATATCCCTGTGCTCTATCGTCATACTGAGAGTAAACTGTACCATTCGACCAATTGTTTCTTGGAACAACTAGTGAAGTTGATTTTACTTTCTTGATTGACTGAAGACCATCCCTCAACTGTGATATTGTTTCTGGGTTGTTTATAGGGGTAGGAACAGTTTCATTTGAATCCCAAGGTTCTGATTTTGCAATCCCACAATAATAGTTGTGAGTTTGTTGCTCGAACTGATCAAAGAAGTCTCTCGCAATCTGTTGTCTTAGGGTGTCGGTAATGGTTGCTGGCATTTTCTATATCCTATGTATTAATGTATGAACCTAGTTCAATTCTGCGAAAATTTCCTAAGTCACTGTCGAATACTCCAAGACAAGGCAAACCTGTATTTCCATCTTTTACAAATATAAGAGTACCGTGTGTTACTTCTGAACTATCTGGTGCGGTTGCCACAGTAAAGTTTTTCAACGTAATACGATCTATGTTTGCTTCTCTTGTTCTCTCTTGCACATAATCGGAATCAATGGTGTTTATAGTATTATTGACTGCACTATCAATATTCTTTGTTAATGCTATTGTACCGCTACTATCAGGTAAGTTGATAGCACGATCTTTTGTAGGATCAATAACACCTAATACAGTTTCAAAAGAGTCTGCAGTTGCACCTTCGAAAGTAATACCTCCTGTTGACAACTGGATCTGTTTAATAGATGCTGAGTCTGTCCCGACTATAGTTTGTATTTGTGCAACGTTACCGTATAACTCTTCAAAGTTATCGTTTATCTTTCCTGCACCTGTGTACAGATCATCGCCTGTACCATCGTTGCCAGTCGTGCCTCTATCTATAATTTGTCTAACCATTTTGTTTTCCTAAAAACTAATACCTATATTTATAAGGTTTTCTCATCATTATCTAAAATATCTTCTAATATCAAACGTATCTCTTGTAGATGATAGTCTGATTGCGGATGCTGTTGCAGAGTCTGCATAGTCTGAGAAATCTGCATAGAACCCTGCGAATTCGTACATACTGCTATAGTATCTCTCTGCACTATCTATAGTCATAGTATTGAAGTCAGTAATTCTACGATATAAACTATATCTATCTCTTAGCACAAACTCCTCCTGATTTGGTTGTACTTTAGAAACATAACCAACTTGAGCATATCCCCTTTGTGTGTATAGAATTGCATCTGGGTTAACTCTATCGGAGTCAAGTCCATCGTAAGGTGCCGCAAGTGAAGAGTAAGTAATCGCACCAACTGCTTCTCCCTCTGCCGCATATGACATTGCTGCTTGATCGACAATTCTTATTGGAGGGTTTGTATCTGGAATAGAAGTCAGTGTTCCGATATTCATTTCGGGTTCTGCTTCTAGAACAACTGCCGCACCCAAATAGAAACCAGATGGATGTACAAACCTTCGATACATTTCTTGCCAGATAACGAGAGGAATCGGACCTTTGATCAACACAGAGAATACTTGATATAGTCTACCGTCTTGTATTTTCTTTGCTTCCTCAGTACCAACCAGAGATTTACCAACATAGAACAAACTGTCCTTGGGGTGAAAGATCTCTACAGTCTCGTTGAAGAATGCACGAAAGAAACCATCAATAGAATACTCTGAACCCTTTACCCTAAAGAAGTTACCAAAGTTTCTTATAACTTCTCTTGGTGTTGTAAACTGCCCTTGAGATATCCCAAGTCCTAACTCATCAAAAAGATAATCTAATTGTTCTAGTTTTGCATCCTCGATATCCCGAAGCGTCATAAGTTCATCGATGATTCCACCGAAGTTATCTGCCGAATCTAAATGCTCATAGTAAGCATCAAGAAATGTTATGAGATTGGGATAATCATTACGAAACGGTTCTGGTAAAACTTCATCAACAATAGTCTTTTTTAGATTGACATCGTGTCTTCCAAAATCTCTTTGAGTCTGTGCAAAAGGAAGGGTCATGTTAAGATACCGTTAGTCCTGTTTCTTGTCTGTCTAATGTTGCCGTAGCAAATGTCTCTGTGTTATCCAGTTTTATGACATAGTTACGTAAAGGTCTAATCACACTTTCATTCAACGGTATTGCTGATATCTTGATATAATCATTACCACCAATAAGTGCTTGTGGTGTAAACCCTGTTATTGTAACAGTACCCTTGCTTGGATTGTACTCACCAACGTTGTCTAATAAAACGTTACCATCAATGTCTTGAATCTGTAATCTGGTAGAAGACAACTTATTTCTGATAAGAGCAACAACACCTTCGTACTCAAATATAGTTGATGACACGATATGCGTTATGTCATCTGCACCTTTGAGTGCCATTGGGAACTGTAACTCAAATAAACGTTTAGTACCAACTGTAGGGACAATTCTTAGTTGCACTTTAACATCACATTTACTTGAAAGGATAGCAGGATCAAGAGCATCTAGTTCTGTGAGCATATTACTTCGTCTAAAGATCTTGTCAAATTTATTTAAATTCTTTGAAAAGTAATTAGTCATAAAGTTGTAGACTGTACTTTCAGTAGCAGGAAGCGAGAACCCTGTCAAGGAAGGATCGAAGTTGAACCCAACAACAAGTTCTAAGAACATGTCTGTAGGATCTGCGTACTTAGTTTCCATGGAAACCACTGCCAAGTTATTTGTAAAGTTAGTGATGATGTTTGCTTTGACTCTATCTTTTACGGTATCATCTGTACCGTTAGCAAAGTTTAGAGAAATGTAAACAGCACCATAATCACGAGGAACGTTTTGATCTCCTGACCAAACGTTACAGTCTGTTACTTCTGGGAAGTTACTGAGAACCATTCCCTTATAGTCCAGAGATGTAACTAACCTTGCCTGAGATGCATATGCGATAGGAGCAAGTTGTCGTATGCTTTCAATTGTCTGTTTGTTTGCCCCACCTGTAGATTCTGTCTTAACAGTTGTTATGATAGGATACTGAACATTGTTTACAGTTAGGTCACTATTAGATGTAAAGGATGTTCCATTATCTGCAACTTCACCTTTGGTTGAAAGGTATGTAACAACAATCTTATTGCCAGGATCTGGTTTCTTACCAAAAGATACACCATCGCCAAAGTTTAATTCATAGTTACCATTGGGTGCTTCTCGAATAGAATAGACTCTACTGTCCTTACTAATCTGAACTGCTTCTTTCAATGGGGTGTATGTAACAAACCTAGTAGACGTTGCAGTATCAAAAACCTGAACTGTTGCGGTAGAAGTATCGATTGTATCATCTGGGATAACAAAGATCTGTCTTTCATCATTCTCTCCAGATAAGAAAGTCTTTACCTTTTCTGTACCTTCGAATATAGGAATGTCTTCCGAACCTTCATTTGTTTTGAAAGGATAGTTACCAGTACCATCGTCTCTAGCAAAGTATGACTCAAGAGTTCTAAAAGTATAAGACACACCGTCAATAGAAGATGTGAATGTATGTCCTTTTAGTAATTGTATTTGAGGTGGTCTATTAGCAACACCTGCTAAGTTTACACTTAGATTCACAACTGCCTTAGATGTGGTCATGGATCTGACTTCATATCCTAATGACTCAGCATGAGATACAATAGAGGATCTTAACTGTGCAGTATTGAGAAATGACTCGTTGATCGCAAAGTTTGCGGTCAAAGCATTGATGTGTGTATTGTATGCCAATACATCTAAGAAGTTATTAAGACCTGCCGCTTCGAAGTCATAGTCAGCAAACTCTGGTTTTTGTTTAAAATAAGTTTTCAGTGATGATTTTATATTCTCAAAATCTAACTGCGTTGATTGTATAACGGTTGCGGTCATCTATCTTAACCTCGCTAGTGACACTTCAGTGGTCACGATTTCTTCTGTATTGACTACCTGAAACTCTACTGTTGCATCTAGTCTGTTGTTATCTCCATCTGTAGATACGCTAACAGATAATACAAGAGCACGAGGTTCAAAGTTTTTTATTGCCTCTGCTATAAGGTCTTGCACAAAGTCTGGATCAAATTCAGTATCCAGATTAAATAGCACTTCGTTTAGATTGGCACCAAAGTCTGGTTGAAATGGTTTTTCACCTCTATTGGTTAATAGTAAATTCCTAACTGCCTGTTTTACTGCCGCCGCATCCGTCTTCTTGAATACGTCTCCTGCAGGTTTTGCCGCAAATGCCAGATCTATATCTTTGTAGTCTGTTCCTCGACTAGCAATTAAAGACTTACTAAGATTAGTGTCCTCTACTGAAAATGCTCGTGCCATAAAAACCTCTAATATTTACACTATTTATATGTAT
>CEOW01022507.1_pt1 | contig 11840 bp, 15 predicted proteins | sample 530621 | NCBI WGS metagenome assembly CEOW01 (sample SAMEA2620734, study PRJEB7988) | marine metagenome | isolation source: saline water (ENVO:00002010), including | reverse complement strand
TCTATCTGAGGTAGAACCTGATCTTCAAATACAGACTCTACATCAACCTCTTTAAGAATGACTTTTGTATCAAAATTTTTAAGAAGATAAGCAAGGACAGTGACAACATTCCTCATCCTGTCCTCACTTTCAATCCTGATAGGAATGATAAAAGTGCAGTTTTTTAAATCAATCATTTTGTGCAACAGAAATATGCTGACTCTTCCCAACCTTTGTATCCAGGGACATTGCCAGAGTATCCTGCACCTCTTACAATATGAGTGAAAAGATATCCAAAGTGATTGGCATCATGTAGACCCTCTTCAAAGATCTTGAACCCTGCTGCTTCTAGCTTTTCTTTCCACCATACTGCAGGGAATACTGATTGATGTAGAGTAAACAACTCTCCTTCATACCCTACTGTTTTGTCATAAGGTGCAAAAGGTGGGACCATGTCCTCACCCTTATCGTTTCTCACATCTGGCACAAGGGAGACACCAAATACACACAGACCACCCTCTTTCAGGTGCTTGAAGATATTATCAAGCATTGGTTCAACATCATCTGGAGCGATGTGTTCAAACACTTCCTCTGAGTGAATAAAGTCAAACTCCATTGGTTTACCATCCTGATATAGTTGGTAATCCTTAGTGATATCACATAAGAAAAGATTCTTGTCGTGATACTTATCCCAGTTCTTCTTACCAACACCAGTCAGTGAATTACTGCTTCCCTCTAGACCAATACCAATATCACCTCTGTTAATGAAGTCAACAACAAACTGCCCACCAGCACAACCAAGATCAAGCATGGCAATCTGCTCATCATCAAATCCATCCTTGACCTCATCAATTAGTCCCTGAGAGGTGAAGTTATCTCTAATAGCACCTACTGGACAGATATGATCTGGAGAATCATCAGCAACTGTCTTGCTTGCTTCTAATGTAATCATTTTTTTACGTAAATTAGATTGTTGAATTCTTCATCAAAGTTTTTTGGTTCAGGTATGATTACCTCAGCCTGACAACCACCAAACCACCATGCAACCTCATCAAATGAACTGGCATATGTACCAATAATCTTAGCACACTTAGATAGTATCAACAACTCAATGAATGCATCAGTTGTGATCTGGATGTCATCATGGTGACCAGACTCAGCTAATTTAGGATCATTAAAAATCTTTCTGTCATACAAAATTATTCTGTCAGGATATTTTTCTGCAAAATACTTATAGACATCTGAGTTGTCTGAGCAAAAGAAAAACTTTTGATCTTTTGGTAATCTATCTATCTCTCTTTCAAAGATGGAATTATCATGAAACTTTCTTCTCTGACAATACCAGGATCTAATATGCACACCAACCATATTGTCCCATGAATCCACAAATTCAGAGACATACTCAATAATTTCTGGATTAATTTTAAGTTGTCCAATCACTCTCAAATACTTTTTGATAAAGTATTCTGGTGTCCTCTCATACAAAAGATCTATGGTCTTAAATTCATCAATATATTGTTCTTCATCTGGTTGTACATATAATCTCCAGTCCTCCTCATAGATCATTTTTGGGGGATCTACTAAGTCAATTTCTGGAAAAAGAAAGTTGGTTGTCTCATGAATAGTGCATACCTTATCATAGACTGACATGGCGCTAAGGATATTCTTTATCCTATTAGCAATGCCAGCATGACTTACTACTGTGGCATCCATCAAATAACCTCCCAACTCTCAGGATATAAATCATCAGTGTTGATGTCTGAGAGACCAGGTCCATACCATGGTGTAGGAGCAATCACTTTACCGTCACCCAACCATGCACCCCACCAACTAAAAGTGCTATTAGTGATGATGAAGTCTTTACACTTTGATATCAAACAGAGATCAAAGAATGCTTTCTCAGACACAATATCAACATCATTGAAGATAAAATTATCTCCAACAAAATGATTCTTAAATCTATCTATATCATTTGAACAGACAATATATTTTCTATCCTTACCAAACATTTCAATGGCCCTATCAAAGTATTCCATTTCAATGTTCCTATGATTATTACTGCAGTTAGGATAATCAAAACTATCATTAAAAAATCTTACACAAATTGAAACAGGGTCATCCTTTAGATGCTCACCAAACTTCTCATCCACTTCTGCTTCAATTTCTTTTTTAAATCTGAAATCTAATCTAATAAGTTTTTCAGCATTCTTAAAATATTTTTCTGTCTGGAAATATCCATTTAAAGTAATGTGATTGGGACACTCCTTAAATAATTCCTCACAAAATTCATGAGAATCATGGAGTTCAACTTCATCACCATCAATCATCCCAAATCTCTTACCACAGTGTAGCATACCAAATCCTCTGACCAGATCACAGTCACTTGGAATTACAAAGTCAAATCCACACTGTTTGGCAATACCAACAAGGGCAGCATACTGGAACATTTGATTTCCAAGTCTGCCATTCTTACCAAGATTGTTCATTCCAATAGTCATAATACAATCTCCTTATTCTGTTCCTTCAATCTATCATCAATTATATCACCAATATCTAGTGAGTAGAAGGCGTGCCATCCTCTAGTATTGCCAGTATACCAATGATTACAATCACCTCTGTGCATCTTTACAGTTTCCCAATACTCTCTTGATTGTAGTTGATAGTGATTCAATAACAACTCTGGATCATCTCTATCCATCTTGTATGAAAGATTAATTGATGGTCCATCATTGACTGCATCATGCACCATAAATGCTTTACAACCAAAGTCAGTGTTGATTATACACTTAGGTGCATTCAAACTCTGCCACTCAGGCTCATTCTGACCATTTACTGCAGCATGACTATAGATGGTACAGAATACCCTAGCATCATACTCTGCTCTCTTATTAAAGTTTTTTACTATGCCACCTTCTGGATGATCAATAAAGTCATTTGAATTAAACCATACCCAATTGGTAATCACTCTTCCATAGTTCTCATAATTGACAAGAATATCTTTCAGATTAATTGCTTTGGGACTGTATAAAAATTCATCAACATCAACCTGGGCAATCCACTTTGACTCACTGGCAATTGGAAGAAGATACTTATTGGTGATATCAATCTGCCTACCAATATATCTTTCAGAGATATCACTTTTGAACAATGTGACATATCCTGAATCAATGTATGGTTGCAGAATAGGCATGTAATCATCATCACTGAAATCATCCACAAGATACACATGGTCTGCTCCATGCAACTTGTAGTGCTCAATCCACTCCTTAAGACTCCAACTTTCATTCTTGAACATTGAAGCTACTGAAAAATAATACTTGTGACTCATTTCTTTATTCCATATTTAATATGAACATACTCAAATTCTTTGTCTACCTCATCCTGAGTGATAGTTTCTTGCCAAGTGTCTTCTCTAACCCTATTTCCAATCAATGTGTCATTTAAATAAATTGGATGTCCATAATTTAAAAACATGTTATAGTAAAAATCAACATCCATCAACATGGCAACATTCTCATCAAAACGAATCTTACTTTCTTTTTTAAATGAAACAACAGATGGAGCACCAATAAAATTACACCCTGGTGATAATATCATATTTGAGTCCCATCTAGGATTGATAGGATGAAAAAAGGAATGACCATCATCCTTGGTATGAATACATCCATTCACCAACCACATACTTTCACTGCTCATTAGTTCATGATAAATTTTTTCTAATGCAGTAGTATCATATAAAAAATCATCCTGAAAAAATACTTTTACTACATCTCCAGTGGCATGATTGATAGCAACATTTGTATTTGCACAAGGATTGCCTCTTTTCTCTTTATTTCTAATGTATTTGATGTTTAAATTGTATTCATTCAGAGCACAAAACTTCTCAACATTGTCCTCAGTGCTGTGATCAGAAACTACTACCTCAACTTCTTTGAGTGTTTGAGTAGAAATGGTTCTAAACAAATCATCTAAAAATTCTACACCTCTGTCAAAATGTTCATAAGCAGGAACAACAACAGATACCTTACATGCTGAGTCCATCACCTAGTAACAATTATTTCTCCATTAAGACCATCTGCAAGTATTTCATACTTATAATTATTTTTATCCACCCACTCTCTACAAGCTAGTCTTTCATGGTGATCATAATCTGGTTCATGTCCATGCCAATCATCAAAACGAAAATACAGTTTATCCCATTCACATTTATCAATGAACTTAAATGCTGACACAGTTGGTTCATAAATGTCCAAGTCAATATGAACTGCACCAATTTTTGCAATTTCATAATCAGATGGATCAGTCAAATCATGAACATCTTCAATGATTAAAGTAATATTTTCATTGTCACTGATTCTATCAATAACTCCCTGAACTGATCCTGGGATCCAAGTGTAATTAGGATCACCAACACGAAATGCCCCAGGTGTCCATCCAGAATAACCAGGAGTAGGTTGGGAAGTTTGCTCTAACCCCTCAAAATGATCAAATCCAAACACTCTACGATCAGGATTTGCTTTAGCAATAGGACCAATAGTCCCCCCAGAACAGACCCCAAACTCAAGAATGTCACCCTCTCCTGCTAAGTCCTTAATCTTGTCTGCAAACTCTAGATGAGTGAGAGTGTATGCTGCTGTATTTCTATCAGTTCTCTTTGGACCTTCTGGAAATATATTATCAACTTCAACAAATGTTGGTGCTTCGTAAACAAATGACATAATGTTTTCGCTTGTGTTGTATTTATTCTATGGTTATACCTGGTGGTAGATTCCTGTGATATCCAAAAGGCAAAATTCCCTGATTCTCTGGAACTGGAGATTCATAAGAAAAGTATTTTGCTAGTTCAATTGGAGCAATCTTACATCCATGTTCTTCATAAATGTGCCTATTATGGACACAAATATTACCATCCTCGTTAGTGTTTCTTCCACCAAACATTTTATAAAAATTTGGTTGATCTGCTACATGAAATGGTATTTCAACTTTCTGTGGAATCTCCATTAATTTTTTAGAGCGTAAGGAGAATCCACCATTACCAACTCTAATATGTTCTCCATATGGTGTCACATATGCTGTGTCTCTATATGGCCAAGGAGCACCAATATAATCATACTCAAGAAACTCATCTGTCCAAGCATCTGGATTTAAAATAAATCCATGGTCCTGAACAATCAATCCAAACTCCATGTTAACATGTTTGTGCATATGATACAAAATGTATTCATTATACTCATCAATATTAGTCAGAGGTCTGACTTGCTCCTCAACAATTATAGCATCCTCTGCCAAAGTATCTTTATATTTTTCAACAAAGTTCTTAGTTGTAACCAATTTGACCTCACCAAAAGAGGCAACACTCATACAGGTATGAATGCCTTTGATAGTGTCTTCAATACGATTTGTATTGTCAATGGCAAAGCATGTAATTCTTGATAGATCAAGCATACTTTTCAATGACCTCCCTGACATGTTCAAGCATATCTTCATTGATTGTGGGTGAACAACCAAGGAAGAATACTTTATTCAATACTTGGTTTGATTCTGGATATTTAGAGGCATCATCCAGATTAACATATCCAGGATGCAGTAGAATATTACCAGCAAAATAATTACGAGTCTGTACTTTGTTTGCTTCCAGATGCTTTACTAATCCATGCTTCAATTCTGGTGTGTCACATACAATGGGAACACCAAACCAACTAGTTTCAGAGTCTTCTCTCTCATTCACAACACGACAACCAGGAATAGTTTCAATCATCTTATGAATTGCTTCCTTATTCTTACGACGCAATTGATGAATTTCATCAAACTTCAACAATTGTACTGAACCAACAGCACCCTGAAGATCAAGTGGTTTCAGGTTGTAACCCATCTGACCAAACACATACTTATGGTCAACAATGTCATCATACCCCTCCAACCACTTATCAAAACGACGTCCACAAACACCATTGGGAAGGAGATTCTGCTGACCTACACAGTAGCAACCACGACCCCACCAGGCAAAACTACGTGCCAGATCAACCACTTCTTTAATATTTGAGGACACCATACCACCTTCAATGGTGCAGAGGTGATGAGCAGGATAAAAAGAGCATGATGCAGCAATGGCATGTTTAGTTAGGTAATCACCTTTGTACTTACTACCAAGACTGTCACAATTATCAGCGATTAATTTAATATCATTACGTTCACAAAGGTCAACAATACGATCCATGTCATAAGCATTGCCCAAAACAGGTGAGGAAAATACTGCCCTAGTGCGTTCAGTAATCTTTTCTTCTACCTGATCCATATTCCAATTGAGATCATTCCAAGTGATATCAACAAAAACAGGTTTCAATCCATTCTGCACAATGGGTGCAATAGTGGTGGCAAAACCACAAGCACAGACAATGATTTCATCACCATCTTCCCAACCAAAATACTTCTTCAGTGCTGCAACCATTACAAGGTTTGCTGAAGATCCAGAGTTGACCATCACAGAACTTTGAAAACCAAAGCGATCAGAGAACTCACGCTCAAATTTATTTACTTTCTCACCAGAAGACAACCACTTACCTTTCATAATGGCATAGATAAGCTCTTGTGCTTCTAAATCATTCCAGTATGGACCAGAGTAATATACTGGTTTACCAGGTTTCCAATCCTTATTCGCCATGAAAGGAAAGACATTATCATCTGATTCCTTTGCATCTTGAATAAACTTATCAATCAGTTGGTACATAATTCTTTGATGATTTGTTCAGTAGAAATAGTTTGTGTAAAACCAATATTCTTCAATTTAGTTGTATCATACCAAAAATCTTTTGCTTGTACAACTTTATGAAAGTCAGCAGCCTCTCTGCCATATATATTACCTTTAGAATTTAGAAATTCTTTGGCTAGTTTCATTATACCACCAATCTGTGTTGCTTGTCCACTACCTATGTTATAGATTTCGTTAGTGTTTCCCTTCTCCATAACCAGGTGAATAGCATGACAAACATCATTCACATGCATTATATCTCTGATAGGAGTTCCATTGTCATACAGATAGATATCCTCACCCCCTTTCAACTTGTTTATCATGTAAGTGATAGCATTCTTTTTAGTTGAAGTCCCCCCATCACTACCTCCTAGCACATTACAAAGTCTTAGAATCCTATACTTACATCCAAATGTATTACAGAAAGAGATTATTAAATCTTCTGCTGCTTTTTTAGTGATAGAATAAAAACCTGTTGGATTGCAGGGTGATTCCTCTGTAGCAGGTAGATCTACATTCCCATATACAAACCAAGAACTAATGAAATTGAACACCACATTTTCATTTTTACAATGATCAAGAACCTCACAAAGAACCTTCAAGTTTGTATCAACATCCAAAGTAATGTTTGAATGAACATTGTAATTATCTGTGGTTGAGATCAGATATAAAATATTATTTGACTTAGGTATTCTATCTTCTCTATCTTGTCTTACTACTAGATTGGGATACAAATTACAAAAAGTGCTACCAATATAACCAGTAGCACCAAAGACACTATACATTATCCCACTCCTCTCTACACTGATCAGATGTGAACAATTTACCATCTGTATTCATGTAATTCCAACCATCTACAATACTGTCAACAGGTCTCCACCACCCTGTAGAGGTTTTATAATCAAACCAATATTTGGGTGCAATAACATTTGGGTCCACAGAACTTGTCCAAACTGGCCAGAAAGAAAAGGTAGAGGCAGACATAATAACATTCTTAGCATTATGTAAAATAGACCAGTCCACACCAATATTTCCACCTTTGTATTTAAAGAATCCAGTCCCCTGTTCAATGTCCTCCTTCTCATCAAGAGTTGTTGCACCAACTACAGTTGCCCAAGGAATAAACTTGTTAGCATTTTCTGGATCATCAGTCACCACCACAAACTTCATATTAGGATTGATCTCCAACATTCTATCTCTAGCTTCTGCATAATACTCAGGAGGACACCATGAAGCTGTGATTAGATACTCACCTCCACGAAAGTGTATGACACATACGTCCTCATCAGAATACTCAGTGATATTAACATTATGCTTCAACCACTCACGAATATCATCCTTCCTATCCACAATGTATTTCATGTTCTGAAATAATCCATCAAGTTTACTATTATCTGGAAGATTATCCCAAAGATAGTCATCAAAAGCAATAGCAGTGTGCCCACACTCAGGCATCACATCTGCTCTTTCCCTAATATAATTTACAATACCATCAGGCAATGATTCTGGAGTCTGACCCTGCACAGGTGTATGTCCACCAATAACTTCTTCACCATAATCAAAATCAGGCATAAATTTTGTTGCCTTGAATGGAGTGGTTTGTTTCACTCCCCACTTATATCCATGTCTCTCAGCAAGGATACGAGACACAACAAGATTCCAGATCTGATTCCCAAGACCAGACCCACTATAAATTTCAGTTACAATCATTTTTACTCTTAGAATAAATTTTATTTGAAAGGTCTTTTCTAATTGCAATAAGATTGCAACCAGCACCCTTAATCATATCACTCTTAATGATATCATACACCTCAGAAGAAAGAGGGGTCAACATATCACTATTGGTAGAATAATAGGGATGCCTTGGATCTACCCGTTGTAAGTAAAGATCAAACTTTTGCTTATCAAACCAACCAATTAAATCATCTGGATCAATCTCTCTGTCTAAAACACAAAGACCAAACTCAAATTGAATAATTTTTACACCAGAATTAATAATATTCTTTCCACCATTAAGTACATCGATCTCCATACCCTCAATATCAATCTTTAAAAAATCAATAAAATCAATAGAGTTTTCTAAACAATATCCATCAAGAGTTTTAATCTCAAAAGTCATCCCAGAATCAACAGAGGTTGCGTTGTGAGTTCTGAATACAAAGGATTGAGTATTAGAGTAATAATTCATAAATCCTTCTTCAGATCCAACTCCATATGGATTCAAAAATATTTTATTATCAATATCATTAGAGGGATCAAGATTTTGAATCTGTTCTTGACAATTAGAAAGAAATTGCTGTACTGGTTCAAATAAATGAAACTCTCTACTTTTATCATAGGAGTTTTTAATGTAGTCGATATCGTCTCTTGATCCAATATCAAATACTACATTGACATCATCTTTGATAAGATTAAAGAATTCAACTTCAGTTTTTGGGAAACTATCAAGATCTGATTTATTATGAAAGTAAGTCATTTAATGAGGTATGCATATTTTTCTTTGTTGTTGATTAGATATTCAGGAAAATTATTTTCATCATTAAGTTCAATGATTTTATATTTTGCATTGTCCTGACCTAAGGGAGATCTATCCTCTTCAATTCTTTTTGCAACTTGTGATATCAATGATTCATTATTTAATTCAGTATGAGAACATCCTTTAATTTTTCTCATAACCCTATCATATAGTGAACATTTATCTGGACTTCCAACTGTGCTCCAGTGCCAACCTCCAGGATGAATTCTTGAATTACTTTCTTCAGGGAGTTCTCTTCGCATTTGGGTCATGGTGTATTTTTTAAGGATAGAGAAACTAAACATTTTAGTTCCAATCCACTTGGGGATACCACCACAATCAAAATCCATTGTCTGAGAGTGGATAGTTCCTGTTGTTTCAACCCAGTTTAAGTATCCTTGAAAATTATCTTGAGAGAAATTATATACTACATTTTCATCGTAAAAACTATCTAACTCTTTAATTACTTCTGGATTAGGGACCTCATCCAAATCACTCCATATAATCACATCATCATCATTACAATACTTCTCAAGAACTTTCTTAATACTATCTTTCTCATATGCATCTTGCTGAAAAGTTCTATAACCATGAAGTCCATACAGACCTGACACTGTATCTAAATCATCTTGAGTTGGTGGATCTATTTGTGTGTAGATAATCTTATCTTCAAACTCCTTAAAGAGATGTTTATTATTTTCAAAATAAAACTCCTTCTTGATACCTGAATGTGTTTCATCATATTCAGATATTACAAAATGATCAACATAATCATTCAAGAGATTGAGACGAATCTCAAGAAGATCAAGTTCACCATTGAATAGAAATACATCAAATACTTTCATGCTTCTCCATTTTAATTTGCTTTTGAATCCAATTATATGTTATGCGAATACCTTCTTCAAGAGTCTGAGAGTAATCCCATCCAAGTTTTTCTCTAATCAAATCATTGTTAGAATTTCTACCTCTGACACCAGTAGGTGCATCAAGTTTGTACAATTTCTTGACAACCTTTCCTGACACTCTGGCAGCTGTTTCAACCAATTCATTGATTGAAACCATCTCCTCTGATCCAATGTTAACTGGACCCAAGAAGTCAGAATCCATTAATCTTCTAGTCGCTTCAATGCATTCATCAATGAACAGGAAGGAACGAGTCTGTAAGCCATCTCCCCACACCTCGATGCCTCCACCCGTCTCAGGGAGGTAAGCGACCTTACGGCAGATTGCAGCTGGCGCTTTCTCTCTTCCTCCCTCCCAGGTCCCTTCTGGACCAAAGATGTTGTGATACCTAGCAATACGAACAGGAATAGCGTAATTGCGGTTGTAAGCCAAGTAAAGTCTTTCGCTAAAGAGTTTTTCCCATCCATATTCTGAGTCTGGGTTTGCTGGGTATGCTGATTCTTCACGGCAGTCTGGGTTATCAGGGTCAAGTTGATTGTGCTCTGGATACATGCAGGCAGATCCAGAATAGAAAATCTTTGTGGTATTTGTTACTGTATAATCATTAAACTCTTTTTGTGCTTCAAGGACATTCAGATTGATAGACACAGAGTTGTGCATGATGTCTGCATCATTCTCACCAGTGAATACAAATCCTGCACCACCCATGTCTGCAGCAAACTGATAAATTTCATCAAAAGTTTGATGATACTGCTGAGGAACAGAAGCATAGAAATTTCCAAGATATCCCTTGAATCTAATTACTCTATCTACAAAATTACGATCTCTCAAATCTCCCAGAATAAATTCATGTGCCTCTGTCTCACTATATTCTGGATACTTAAGATCAACACCACGTACCCAATATCCCTCAGCACGCAGACGTTTTACCATATGACTACCAATAAAACCACCAGCACCAAGCACTAGTGCTGTCTTCTTGTATTCAGACATTTGATCTCAGTTTTTTACCTACTATGTATTATACAAAAAAAGATGGGGTAAGGCAACCCCATCTATAAGCATCCATGCACGCCACTTGTTTTTGAGAGAAACAAGAAACTCTGGGGGTATCCCGACCAGGGCTAGTTTAGAGACGATACCGAGTCTTTGACATAACAAGGAACACCTTCTGGATCTAACCACTTGGTGTATTCAAAATCATCAATGGCAGTGAGCAACTGCATTTGATTATCAAGAAGATACATGTCCCTATACCTTTTGGTATAACTATCAGCCTTTTGAATGCGATAGTCTGGCAATCCATTTTCTAGAGTACCATTTTCAATGTACCTGTATGGAAAACGCTCAAGCAAGATTTTCATACAACCTCTTTAGAATCAAGATCTTGAGCCAGATAATCCAGAAGAATATCATAGTCATCAAGTGGATCACCAGAAAATACTACACCTGTATTCTCATAATATTTGCGAATCTTTTTGTAAAGTTTTGGATTCTTCACATCAAGATAAAAATCTCCATTGACTGCAGACTGCAAAGTGCTGATGTCTTTCTTGAACTTAGTTGTGATAGTCATTGACTTGTATGTTGACCTTTTTATTCTAAGGGGTTTGACCTTGTGAGTCAAGTAGACAGATTTGATTCTGTCATAGGGGTTGTGAGGATCGAACTCACCTTAGGCAAATTATGAGTTTG
>CEOW01048787.1_pt1 | contig 11857 bp, 11 predicted proteins | sample 530621 | NCBI WGS metagenome assembly CEOW01 (sample SAMEA2620734, study PRJEB7988) | marine metagenome | isolation source: saline water (ENVO:00002010), including | reverse complement strand
ATGACGTTTTCGATCAAAACGTTAGCATCTTTGATGTTTTGGTCAACTGTATCTGCATATTGGACTAATTGAGCATTTGCAAGATTTGCAGGATCACCAGAAATCAGTTTTGCACGCAAAATGGTGTCAACAACCCAAGAAGCATCAGAAGGTTTGATTAACTCATCTCTAGGATAGAATATATCGACTTCTTCACCAAATAAAATCTTAAAGAGGTATTGAGCAGCAGTCTTAGTACCTTTAGAAAGGTAAAAGTCCTTAATTGTCTTAATAACCTGAATCGGATTGACCTGAGTATAGTCAATATTGATTGTAGGCATATATTGACGACGGAACTTGTCAAATACCTGTGTAATGATAGTAGAATCAAGGTTATGTACAACTGCACCAGTTGCATGGTCACTTTGCCTTAGTTGATTCTCTTTTGCAAAGATCTGATTACCAAATTTATCAAAATCAACAATTTCAGATACACCTCTAGCACATCCTCTCAATGAAGATGGTTGATATTCCTTACCAGAAGATAAAATACTAAATCCAGTAACTTCTCCAAAACCAACGTCGCAAGATGCCTGTGCTGACAAGGGTTCTGCGATATAAACTGTAGGAGGTTCAGTTTCAGAGTAACCTGTACCAAAGTTTATAATATTAATATCTGTAATAACACCATTAAAGACGGTTGCTGCTGCTTCTGCACCAGTACCACCAATGGATTCTCCTAATGCTCCCTTACGATCATCTACGATGTAAACAGAAGGTGCATCAGTATAACCAGTACCACCAGTTAATAGGTTAATGTTAGTAACACTACCATTTGCTACTTTTACATCAAGAACTTGTGCACCAATTGGTTGTACAACTCTAGCTCTTGGTGGAGTGGTATAACCACGTCCTCTGTTAGTGATAGTAACAGCAACAACTTCGCCATCTGGAGACACAGTGCACTCAGCAACAGCGTCAACACCATCAGTCGGTGCCTTGTCGATGTAGATGACAGGAGGATTACTATAGCCGATACCACCATCAACAATACTAATAGATCCACCATTTAACCTTCCCTCCGAATCAATGGTTGGGTCACTTATTATAGCACCACTTGGGTTAACAAAGGAAATAGCAGGTATAAAATCGTAGCCTGAACCAGAATTGGTAATTCTAATAGAATCTACCTGTCCAGTAGTGTCGTTAACAGTAATAGCAGCAGTAGCACCAGAACCATTGGTCATATCACTAGGTTGAGTGATCTTAACCTTAGGTGGGTTGTAGGAACTATAACCTTGACCACCATTAATTAGCTGAATATCCTTAATACCTGCAACTAGGGTTCTTGCAGCAGCACCTTGTCCTGTTCCTGTAGAAGTAACAGTAACTTTAGGTGCAAAATTCAGTTCATATTTCTTACCACCATCTTTTACCTGAATTTCTTCGATTTCTCCGTTAACACCAACACGAGTAACCGCTTTAGCACCACTACCAACAGAAGGTGACACATACTCAATAGAACGAATGTGGAAAACGTCCTGTGGAGTGATATTTACAAAGTATTTGATTCTAGTGTTGTTATCAGTCAACACATAATCAATATATGGTCTCAAAAGTAAACCATTACGGTTAATGATAAGACCGATCTCTGAAATTGGAGAATATGGAAGAGCATCATACTCCAAAGTCATAGAATCTTGCCCTGACAAGTCAGCAACTGGAGGGAAGACTAATTCTTTAATGACAGAATCAGCAAAACCAATGTAATAAAGGATTCTGCAAGATCCAACTATATCAGTACCTATTCTTTCTCTTGGAGCAACAGTAAAGGTAATATTAGTACCACTAATAGTATAATCCACATTAGGAATCATACTCTGATTGTAGACTATGACTGCTAAGTGGTCTGCTGAGACAGGTGAGACTGGAGTTCCTAAGAACTTAAGTGGGAAGGTTGTAGTTACTCCATCAAATACTAAAAATGGACTTTCTAGTTCTTGTCTTTTCTTATTAAATTCTTCTAACGATAATCCTGGAGTCAGAATAGCATCAGGACCACGAACTGTATTCTCATAGTATATTACTTCATTATCAATCATCACAGATCCATCACGATCCATGAAACCATCGATTGACTCAACTTCGATTAAACTATTAGTAGTATCAACGTCTTTGATCAACGTAGTGCTAGATGCGAGCACTTTTTGATCATATGCATCGATATCCAGATAGTCTAGGATATTATTAAGAAGATCGTACGGACGACCAGTTTTCTCTTGAGACTTATAGTACTCAAAGAGAAAATTGACAAATTGCTCGTCTTCTTGCTTGATAAAGTCAGGTAACTGACCTTCGACTCTATCAGATATATTAACAGAACTTAGGGTTTGCATCTAATTAGAAACAGGATTCTACTTCAGGATACTCGAAAGCATCGATTGGGTAACTGATGATATTTATTGGGGTTCCACCGTAGTTCCATCCACCGAAATTGTTAGGATCAAAACTTGGAACAGAAGTTGGATTAGTAATGAAATCTATTGGATATACTTCAGGGTTAAAGATTGTAGGATCAACTCCTGGTGGGATTGTGATCGAATCTGAGTCTGGGTATACAACGACTGGAATTCTTGTAGTACCATCTGATGTATCAGCAACATCTAGAGGTCCTACACAGACAACACCATTAGCGTAGTCTACAGTTCCTATACTATTGTTGAGGATAACTTCTTTTTCGTTACGAGTAGTAACTAAAAGGAGATTTCCCTTTCCATCATCACGAATATTTACTGGTACTAATACCTCAGTAGTTCTAGTACCTGACGCATAGATCGCTTCTGCTGCGTCTGAACTAGCAGTACCACCACCTGCAGTAGATCCGTCCGCTAAGAGGTCTGCAAGGTTCTCTGTGTACCCTGTGGCGTAGAACTTACCAGATTTAACTGCACTATATCTAGGTGGGCATGTGGAGTCTCCTGCATCGTTTCCACCTAAGTCACTTGGATTAGTAATTGGGTTACCAAAGTCTAAACATTGAGTAAATACGTTTCCAAATGTAAATTGGTCTAAATTCTGACCCATAGTAAGTTGAGTACTGGTTCCAGAGATAGCATCATCTGAAGCATCAACCATTGAGTTAAATTTAGATTTCTCTAATCTATTGCCAAATCTATTTTCACGATTCTGACCGTTATATTGGTCAATAGACTTAAGAATTTCAGTACCTAGTTCATTTGCCGATCTAGAGGTCTCGTTACCGTTATAGAAAGGATATACTTTAGGTGTAATGTAGAAAATTCTTGGGTCAACAATAACTGGTTCGATAGATGCCATCGAATACTTCAGTAATTGGTTCTTAATACGAACTTTGGTAGTAGTATTAAGGTTAACACCCGATTTTGATCTTACAGCAATGTAAACTTTACCGTAAACAGGTGGATTTAACTTCTCACCACCGTATGCAGTAACTGCTGCTGCTTGAGGATATAGACTAGAGACGATATAAGCATAGTCATCCTCTGTAACTGCTCTAGACTGCGTTGAGAACTGCCTAGGAGCACGAAACTTCACTGATAGGGCACTTTCTCTCCCAGTACCATCTTGACTGCTGTCTATGGTCGCTAGAGACATGTTAGAGGGAGCAATAGCACGGTTGTTGGAGTCTACTGCTTGTCCAATAAAGGAGAACTTAGTACATCCGTTTGCTTCTGTACCTGCTGTGCTTACATACTCTAATATAATGAATTCATTATCGATCAATTTACGTCCTAGAACCCCATCACCGAAGATTACCTTATATCTAAGGTCTTCAGTCTCTTCTAGGAAGTAGTTTCTTGATGTAGATGTCAAATCTACCACGTTAGTGGATAATGAATACTCATCAACCTCTACAGACTGCTCTGAAGGTTTAACTGAAACAGTTAATAGTTCAGTATCTACTGCTTCTGCAGGGATTATGAATTCTTGTTTCTTAGTATCATCAACAGTATAGGTAAACTTAAGTAAATTACCCTGATGAATGATTACTTGACTAAAGTTTGCTATACCAGTGTTCTGATCAACTGATACTGTGGTGTCTTGTAATAAGCAATAAGTGAACGTATCATTAGTATTGCTAGAAATGAATACATCACCCTTCTTAATAGTTACGGTGTCTGGGTATGATTGTCCACCTGGAATCAATGCAGTCTGAACCGCCATTCTGACGCACGCTTTTGCTGCTTTAATTGATCTGGGTGTATATCCTAACTGCTTTGCAATCCTTACAATATTATCTCTTACAGTTGCTGACTCTAGGAACGCTTCATTCATGCTCATGTTAGCATTAAATGAAGTGTAGTAGGTGTTATACGCAAGTATATCGATCATGTAGGATGCAGCAGATCCCTCAAAATCATAATCCGTAAACTCATCACGAGTACGCAAGTACGATTTAATAGATTCCTTAATCTCGAAGAAATCTAGAGAGGTTAATTCTGATGGGGTAGCTGGCATGTTATGTTCTCTCTAGGATGAACTGCACAACTTGTGTAACTTGCTGACCCACTATGGCATAGTTGATAGCAATGTCTATTTCATTCTCATCTAAAGAAGGTTTGACACTTACGGATCTAACCTCTACCCTAGGTTCTAACCTAGAGATACAATTATAAATTTCATCTCGAAGATCTTCAGCAAGAAAGACATCAAATGGTTCGAACAATAATCCTGATACTCTAGATCCAATATCATACTGATAAGGTCTTTCACCGAACTGAGTTAAGATTAAATTTCTAACAGATTGCTTAATTGCATTAGCATTGGACACAGCACTAACATCCTTAGTATTAGGGTTCGCCTTAAAGGAGACTGCAAAGTCTTTAAAACCTCTACTAAAGAATTTCTCAGATCGAAACGTGTATCCCGCCATTATTAAGTTGTTTACAACAGTTGTCTGGATTATTTATAGCACTTTATAGAAAGTATACTTTAAAAACAATTCTTCACCCTTTTTAATAGGTTTAATGGTTTTCACTGAGTACAAATACTTGTGGGGAACGAAAACCTTCCACTTAATACAGTTAGGTTCTTCACTGTGATTTATGAACCCTCCTAGAGGTGTTCTGTATATCTCTTCATCCAGTACAATATGTGACAACCCTAGGTCTACACCCTCTGGGATATCTTCCAAGGCAAAAATGCCCTGTCCTGCGACAGGGCTATCTTTTACATGCAAAAAGTCAGGTAATGCTTTGTAAGTCACCTGCCTTGCCCACGATATTTCTTTTTCGCACTGTTACGGGAAGTTGCTGAAAGCTTCGTATTGATAGAATTCCCTTGACGGGTCTTCTTTGGACGAGTTTCCTTCAGTTGCCCTAGTTTCGTGTAAATCGCCATGATCTCTTATATTGATACTATGATGATAGCACATTCGGACTACCATATGCAACCACCGAAGAACATGGCCAAGAAAAACCAGGAAATCCGATTCCCAGAGGATCGAAGATTCGACCTATAGGGAGTTTGTAGCAAAAGACAGTCTTAGATTGTGCAATGAGGATTCTAGTGTGTCCTATACCTCCGTCTTCTATGGTAAGCATAGAACATGGGTACGGAGTTGGTATCGGACATAACGCTTTACCGCACGGACACATATGAATCACTATATTCGTGCACGGTGATGGATGGTTGATGAACCTATCACCAAATGTCATAGTTGGTAAGAAGTTCGTCAGTACCGTTGCCTTTAAAGGGTGTAGAGGACCAAAAGGTATCAATGATAGTGGTGGCCACCAACATGTCCACTGTTTAATCTTAATAGGGTACATGGGCGGTGGTCCCGCACATCCCATAACACAATGAACTGTAGACGGAATACAGATTCCGTGCCCAGAACAAGGCAATCCCGTAATTGGTGCAACTGGTAAGAGAAATCCGTATGCCATTATGTATCTTCAGTATAGTGTGATTCAGGTATCACAAATTCATCATCAAATTCATCTCTATCCGAATCGGAAGGATCATATGATGAGGGATTTATCCTCTTAGTGGTATCTATAAGGGTACCAGGATTAGTTTTGTTTGTCAAAGTTCCGAATACGAGGTCGCATTCGCTGAAATATGGATTTCCGAAGTTTTTGATAGATTCTCCATATGTGATAGTAGATCCAGTATTATAATTCAGTACCGTCATGGTTCCGTTAAACGGTCCTAGCAGTATTTCGAATTCTGAGATTAATCTGGGGTTTATCGCAATAGCAGCGTCACTTACAAAGTCCAATGCAAGTCCATACCCACATGGAGGGTTCGCTATCCACCCAATATCCCAGAATCCCGTAGATGCTACCTTGCTTGTACCAGGATTCGCAGGACTATATCCGCAATACGCATCTAATACTCCATTTGTGTTTGATGTAGTGCGGAGATAAGTATCCCAACACTCACTCTGTGGCATTCCATTAGTCAGAGAAGTGTTAATAGTGATATTCGTGAATGTATTACCGTATGAGGTAGAGAATCCTTGATTATAACCAGATAAGTTACCTCCTAACCATAATTGGAACTGTTGGAACTCACTAAACCCTTGTCTATTGTAATCATAGGTGTTTTCATCACTACCTACTGGTACAAATACAATATCACTGGAGTTACTTGGGTCACGATAGCATCTACCTTCGATATCACCTCGTTTACATGGCCAACACTTGCTATTTCCACCTGGTCCTGAGTCTCTAGTCCAAGTTAATAGGGGTTCTGGTAGATTCCTTAGGAAGTTCATGAAATCCTGCCCCTGAGAACCCGTTGTATGCCCCTCTAACGCCATCGAAACCCTAAAGCTTGCCTTCTCTGCCTTCGAAGCACAATATTTGTATACCATATACCCATATGCCCTCTGTTTACCCTCTTCGTTTAGGTCAAGATAGGGACAAGGTATCTCAAAAAAGCGAGTAGCGGTGTATAACTTAGGTTGAGGTAGTTCGATACAGTTTTTCTTGTTGTTCCAACCCCATAAATCAGAGAATCCGTCACTTCTATCATCTGTCATCCTCACCCCACTCAACATTTCGGGGTATTGGTTGTTCATCATCTCATTAAAACGAGGAGATGCCTTAATTGCACCTGTCATATCCTCTGCAGTGAACAATGCGTCCTCATATAATCTCGGAAACTCGATGTTTATGCAACTTGCGGGGAAATTTGAGCACAAATTCGTCTTTTCATCATCATAATCCTTAATACGGACGTAACCAGTAGGGTACTTTGTGGTAAATCCGTTCATCATAGTGTTAAATCCACCGATAACACCGTTATCCATCTGCGATACTTCCTCATCATCAGCATCTGCACGGTTTTGGATGCTCTCTTTTAGTCCATGCTCCGCTTTTACGTTATCTGCGAACGTTTTAGTGGACAGATTTACATTTGGACCACGCATCTTGTAAGATTCCTTCTCAGATTCCACAATATAGATGTTCGGTCTTTCATTTGGATCAGGATCATACCCGCTTCCACGGTCTTTGATGAGTATTTCTACAATAGAACCGTCTTCATTGATCTGTGATATCTCTAAAACTGCTTTTTTAAGAGGAGTTTTACCTTTTCCCTCTCCACTTGCTCTTCTTAATTGCTTAGATCCTGTGTTTATGGTCTTACTTGTGCCTGATATTTGCACATCACCCGTAATTGATCCCTTTCCATAGGGCATTAAGTTCTCTCTTTCCTGATATGACTCACTCATATCCTCTTCTAGCACCGCAGACTGCTTCTTTTTGATATCTTTCATACCAAAATTGTTCTTTGTACCGTCTGGATTGTTAATTGGGTCGTTTGGAGAGTCCACAAATGCCTGATCCCATCCACCCATGTTGTGAAATACCTTCCTTGCGTTGTCATTAGCGGATCTTTCGGTCAAAACTGCAGGTTGTTCGATGTCAATCTTCGGATTGTTGTATCCAAATCCTGCATTTATGATGTCTACACTCGCAACTCTACCCTCTGAATCAATATTTGCTCTAATTTCTGCTGTATCTAAGGTACGATTTGCGATTAATTGCTGTGGATCGATCTCAATACGGTAGTAAGTGATCTTTTTAGGGAATTCATACACCCCAAAGAACGCACCTTTGTCCTTAATACCATATCCTGCGAGTACTTGGATGCCTCCACCGTCCGAAGAAGTCAAAGATTGTTGATATGTGAAGTCATTTCCCTTTCCAGAGAGCTCCATATACCCTACTTTTAACTCATCACCGAAATATCTGACCTGTGTAATGTCCCATCCGTTGATTTTTTCACCAACAAACCACGATCCTGAAGTAGTTGTGTAACGAAATAGTATTCTTGTACTGGTTGTATCCGCAACTAGGAACGATTCATTGACATTTTTCGACTTCATGTCGGATAAAGTCATCTTTGTCTTCAGAGTTTCCCAAGAATCTGCTCTGACTTCGTAAAATTGACTGTAATATTCGTAATTTGGTACGCAATCATTGTCACCAGACTGACAACATGCTGCATCTGACAGTCCAAAGTTGATTCCGAAGATCGGACCGTTCCATGGATACGATGTATCGTACAAATAGTAGATAAATTGACTGTCATAAGACTGCTCAAATGACAAATAGCGGGGAAGTGCTGCTTTTACTGCTCCATTTCTACCATAAAACCACTCAAACAGTGCATCTGTGGTATTAACTCCCGAAACATTAGCTGGATTACCCCAACCTTGGATCGCAGGAACGCCAGATTGCTCTCGCATGTACTTTTCATACGTCCAATCGTTGTTAGATCCGAAAGTTCCAGACCATTGATACCAATTTGACCTGTTAACTCCACATTCTCCAGTCGGTCCAATGGATCCTACGTCAGCATAGGTGGAAACTGCACTGCTCGATCTGTTTATTTCGAAGCAGTATCCAACTATACCTACATATCCCCACAATCCTCCTCTAGGTCTAGGGCAATCTGGCACTCCTCCACCAGGATTCTGCAATCCAACCTCATTTTCAGGTGAAATTGTGTAGAAGTGATCCCTCTTCATTGTATTTGTATCATAATAATACTCATACAATGGTTTAACTGACTCTCCAGGTGCTGCATATGCTGCTGCTCCTGCAGAACTTGTCCAAATATATCCTAATACTTCTCTTAATGCGTACCCAGAAGGAGGAGATGCGTTGGTTGACATCATTGAGTCGTTCAGAGTTGCATTATAATGCAGATACAACGCTGTAGTACCGACTGCTTGCTTCCTTGCTATATGAAATACTGGTCTTCCATCACGAGGTTCCTTGTTATAACCCTCCATGACCTTCTTTGCGTTAGGGTCATTGGGGAAATCCCTCTGATAGTCTAATACTTTCTGTATTGTAAAGGTATGATCCTGATACTTGGCACGGTACCATCTGTAGATTGCCTGACGCATCCCATCACAAGTACCTACACAGGTCTCATCATTGTCTCCGAGATATAAAACTACGTCCTTACCCTGTATCATAGAGCCAGGACCGAATCCGTTAAACGTAATATTGTAGTTAGTACCTGGTCCGCTATGGTAATCGTGTGATCTGTACCCACCAAAAGCAGGACGTTTAAACGTCTGACTGAATGAACCAGATGTTACTACGTTCGGATAACTTCTTCCTGTCTCAATTATATAAGCTGGCATTACTCCAGTTCTTTGATACGACCCTCCAACATATTTAGTCTGGTATACAGATCGTCAAATAACTGACTTAGGTTTAGATAATCTTCATACCCCTCAGGTTTGTATTTTACCATATCAGCACCAGGAGGCGGTATCTTACTGAATGCTTCTTCTAATCTCTTGGATCTCTCGGCAAGGTTTTCGAGTGCCTTACCGATCATCTCCATATGTTCTTTGTACTGGTCTAAGAATTCTTCCATAATGAAACGACGGTATTTTTTTTACGGTAATTTTTTTTCAGTCCTTTACCTTATTAAGTATAACAGACCCGTCAATATCCTCTTCGAAATCCAACAGAGTCCCTTCTATCCAACCCAAGTCCTCAACAAGAGCCTCAGGGATTCTCATAAAGAAATCTCCTTCTTCGTCCAATTCTACTTTCATAGCATATCTGTGATCCATATTACGTTTTGTATCTCTAGACACTTTATATAGTGTTTTCTTTTTTCCGAAGTACAAGTTCGGTATAACTTAAATACATCTTCCCATCATCCTCCAAGTCCACCAACGTGGAATTGCACTGGTATGGGTGGTGTAACATATATCCTCCCTCTAGGTATATTCCGATATGATTGCATAAACGATGCCCTTCAGCGTTCCTGTAACCGCCTTTGAGAGGTTCTATGAACAGTCTCATGATCATGACATCACCCTCTTTCATGATATGATGATCAAAAGAATCCATGTTGTTTCCCTGATATATTACAGTACTGCCATTGGGTGCAGCAGAATGTATATAATCTGTTTTAAAGTAATACTTCTTCTCTGAAGGATAGTCATATAAAGGTATACCGTATTGCTCCTCATAGAACTTAAGGATAACACCATAACATCCTCCGATGTTCTGTTTTTGTTTCCACCACGGTAAGTCCATATAAGACTTCCACCTTTCCCAAGTATCTGAGTAGGTAGGTCTTAGTCCCATATTCTTCTTAATTGCCTCACGTCATCTACTCCAAAGAGTGATCTGCATTTATTCTCAGCATCCTGTCTGAGATTACTCTCACAAAGAAACTCTACCTTAACAAGACGATTGCTAGGGTAGAGTACTTGTGCTTCCCATCTAGTAGGTGTCATGCGGGTACCACATTAAATGTCAGTGTGATTCTATTATCTGTCTGATTACTCTCATATCCATGAGTCAGATTAGATGGATAGATTACTACGTCACCCTTTTTAAATGGTACAGTTGCTTCCTGTAGGTTAAAAGCAGTCATCTGTTTAAACGGTAACATCATTACAGGGAACATCTGAGATTGTACCTGACGCTTAAACTTAAGGAAACTATGCTGTTCCTCATCATAGTTAATAAAGAACGTACCACTAAACACACAGTTAGCATGTTCATGGGGGGCATAGATAGCACCTTGATGTGCAACCTCTACATATACATCATTAATACGAAACTCAGAAGCATAGTTTAAACCTTCATTATTATGAAAGTGTACACATTCCATTAACTGCTTCTCTAGATCAGGCATATCATGTAGGATCTGATTAGTCTTACCTACCTGTTGTACGTTATGACATAGAACTGCTCTTTCGTTTATCTCAACGAAATCCTGATTCTTCATCCATTTCAGTACAGGATCTACAAACTCTTCGATATTAAACTTACTCACAGGAGTCATAAAGAGACCATACGTCTCCTTATCCAAGCGAGTATGTTCATTAAAGTCCTGTTTAATGTCGTGTAGGCTCATTCTGTTTCTTTTGGTTTCTTTGTAATACGCTTAATTAATTTAGCATACTTCACTTCTTCTTTAGTATACCACCCTTTATGCTCTTTAGCAAGTCTGAGTAGTTTCTTTGCGGACTTTCTGTCCGACTTCCTCTGTGTCTCATCCATATGAGAAATTTTTATATACGAAAAATATTTTTAATATAACATAATATAACGACCCCTCTGGGATACGTTTATAGCTTAGAAAGACGGTACTTTTTTAATTAATGATAAGAATGGGAACAAATTAACTGTCAAAAGTGTTAATAACTGTTCCTCACTATGTGTTACCTACGTCATAGCATAGACCCTCAGCAATGAAATAGTCGCATAGGGGTTGGTATTGTCTGAGATCGTCTACCAGTCCATAGTCGATTAATCCCTGAGCAAGTTCTATCTGTTCATCAGGTGGCAATGACCCTGAGTCGTAGAGTTCTAGTAAGAACTCTAACTGTTTGGGAATTACT
>CEOW01019816.1_pt1 | contig 11957 bp, 14 predicted proteins | sample 530621 | NCBI WGS metagenome assembly CEOW01 (sample SAMEA2620734, study PRJEB7988) | marine metagenome | isolation source: saline water (ENVO:00002010), including | reverse complement strand
AATATACCAGAGGCACAATTTAAAAAAATATTTAAAATAGTATTGTTCGTAATAGCAGTAAGATTAATTTTATCACCACTATAAATTTTATTATAAATTATTAAAAATATATTAAAACTAAGAAATTATTGTTTTTTAAACTAATACAGATTCGCTTTGATTGATAATTGATTTGTGAACTGAATCCCAGAATTTTATTCTTGATTCAATTGCATTTATTGCAGTGTTGTAAGCATCTTCTATCTTAGTTTGATTATTTTTACAAATAGAATTCATAAGATTAAGTGCCATTGGACCATGCTTTATATCATCAACTTCTATGTGTCTATTTATATAATAATAAAAAGTTGGACAATCATCATTTTTCACACCTAACTTTTCAAGAATTGATAGAAACATTTTAGGTATTATGGTTTCTCTACCAAAAGTAAATGCTGAGGCAATAATATGAATTTTTTCAGATTCGATGTAGCTAAAAGTATTTTTTATGAATTCTTTTGCTGAATTAGGTATTGATAAATCCAATGCTGTTTCAATACCATAATTTTTAACAACATCTATAAAAAGCTTAGACTTTGAAGTATCTGCTCCAATTTCTTCCATCGCGTATTGATAAATTTCAAAATGGCTCAAATATTTTCCTGCAATTAGACTACTGTCAGATTCTTCTTCCAAAACTATTTCATTAATAAATCTGCGTAAATTCCCGTTTGAATTTGGATACCAAGGGAAATTTGATGGTGCTATGAAGTGTTGTAAATATTTGACAAGTGACATAAAGTCCCAAACTGAGTAAATATGATGTTCTACAAAACACTTTAAGTCTTCTAAAGTCTGTATGGAATCATATATTGGATGATTGTTTAATTTATATTGTAAGTCGTTTATTTTTTTATCTTCAGAAAACATAATAATGTATTTTTTAAGTAATATAATTTACTATAATTTTTAATAATCAATTGAATAAAAACTAAAGCAAAACTAAATTTTAAGATAAAAGTAAAAATAATATAAATATGATTTTTTCGTCAAATTAATATTTATAACAATACTAATATAAAATATTATATTGAAGATGTAAAAAACAAAAAAAAATTATATTATTAAAAATAAATGATCTATGATTTCTCATATTTTTTTTCTAATCAAATGAAAGCTTTGCTTTATTGTAATGAAAAAAAAAAGCAATTATCAGGTATTTTGAATGAGCTTAATATTAAATCAAAAAAAATAGCTGTTCCTGAGCAAATTCATTCTAATAATGTCCAACTAATAAATGAAAATGGTACATTTATAAATAATGATGGATTAGTAACTACAAACCAAAAACTAATTTTATCTATTAAGGTTGCTGATTGTGTGCCTATTTTTTTACAGGATCAAAAAAATAATACGTTTGGTTTGGTTCATTCAGGTTGGAGAGGTACAGCAGGTAATATTGTTAAATGCGCCATAGAAAAAATGATTTTAGTACAATCAAACGTAAAAGATATAAAGGTATTTTTAGGGCCCTCAATTAAGTCTTGTTGTTATGAAGTTGATTATAAAGTTGCAAAGAAATTTAGTAAAATTTCTAAAATTAAAATAAATGAAAATAAATGGATGCTTGATTTACACAAAGAAATTAAAAAAAATCTCATGCAACTAGGTATTTTAGAATTAAATATTAAGTCTTCAGAAATATGTACTTTTGATCAACAAGATTGCCACAGTTTCAGAAGAAATGGGAAATTTGCAGGAAGAATGGTAGCATTCATGGGTATTTTAAAATGACTATTTTTGATAGTATTCTTTTAGGTTTCATACAAGCTTTAACTGAATTTTTACCCATAAGTAGTTCTGGTCATCTTGTTTTAACTCAAAAATTTTTAGGATACAATTTGAATAATCTTATTTTTGAGGTTATTTTACATTTTGGAACATTATTTAGTATAATAATTTTTTTTTGGAATGATTTAAAAACAATATTTTTAAATTTTATTTTAAATGATAAAAAAACTAAACAATTTATCATTAAAATTATTATTGCAACATTACCTGCTTCAATTGTGGGACTCCTTTTTAAAGATAAATTTATTTATTTTTTCAACGATTTGATATCAATTAGTATAGCATTTTTTTTTACAGGCCTAATATTATTTTCTACAAAATTTATAAAAAAAAATAATGCCAAACTAAGTTTTGCGATTGCTTTTTTTGTAGGTATAGCTCAAGTTTTTGCATTATTTCCAGGAATTTCTAGGTCAGGGATTACTATTGCTACTAGTTTAATTTTAGGAGTTGACAGAAAAGAGTCAGCAAGGTTCTCTTTTATATTAGCCATACCTATTCTTCTGGGTGCTAGTATTTTACAGTTTAAAGAAATTTTAATGCTTGAAGAGTTTCCTATTTATGAATCGAGTTTCGGTTTTATAAGTGCTTTATTTTTTGGTTTAGTTATGATCAAAATATTATTTAATATAGTTTATAACAACTATTTTTGGATTTTTTCTTTTTATTGTTTCTTTATATCAATAATAACATTTTTAATAAGGTAAAACTACTATTTCTTCAATAAAATATAGTCAATTAATTAAACGAATTAGATCAAATGAAGTTGATCCAGTTTATACTTTATCAGGATCAGATATTTTTTTACAGGATTTTTTTATAAAGGAGTTAAGTAAATCTTTTTTAGAGGACTCAAATCAAAGATATCATTATTCATTAGATATTGATCTTGCAAAAGATTTATTATCAGAATTATATAATCAGAGTTTATTTATCACAAGAAGAATTTTTTTTGTGAGAAATTTAAATAAAGCTGGAAAGAATCAATCTGAATTATTGGAATATGTTGAAAATCCAGATTTGAATAATTGCGTTATTTTTGTTGATGAAGATTTTTATTCAAAAAGCAAAATATTTCATCAAATAAGTAAAATATCAACTTCGGTGAACGTCTCTCCTCCTTATACAAATAAAATTAAAGAATGGGTAATTTACATATTAAAATTAAAAGGTTATAGAATTGATCAAAATGACTTGAAAAAAATAATCGAAATTTATGGAGATTCAATTGGATCTGTAATTAATGAAATAGAAAAATTAAATTTAATAAATAACGGAAGTAAAGATTTGAAATTGAACGATTATTATTTTGAAAATAAAAGTTCTAGAGAATTTTTTTTATGGAACATTATTGATTATTTAGGTTATAAAAATATAAAGGAAGTTCTTATCATATATGAATCATTAATTAATCACGGTTATTCAAATACACAAATTTTAATAAAATTATTCAACTTTTTTGAAATGTTGTGTATTTTCAAAAGCGGTCATAGTTTGGATAGCTCGAATTTTAATAAAATAATAATGAATAGATTGATTACTTATAATAAAAAATTTACTAACAAAGAATTAGAAAATATTTTAATAGAATTAAGAAACATAGATCTCAAAATAAAATCAACTTCAATTAATCATAAACTTCTTTTCCAGCTATTTTTTTCGAATATATGTAAAGGTGTTTATGTATAATTTTAAAAAAACTGACGAAGAATTAATTGTTCAATTTCAACAAGGTAATATTGGAGCTTTCAATGAATTGGTTCAAAGATATAAAGATAAATTATTAAACTATGTTTATTATTATTTCAATGACCTTGATACAGCTGAAGATATTGTACAGGATACGTTTTTAAAATTGTACACACATAAAAATTCTTATAAAGAAGTAGCTAAATTTTCAACTTGGATTTACACTATTGCAGGTAATTTATCAAAAACAGAATTAAGAAAAAGAAAACGTAGAAAAACATTTTCTATGTCTGATTACACTAAAGATGATTTTGATTTAATAATTAAAAGCAAAGATGTATCGCCTGATCAAAAGCATGATAATGCTGAAAATTTAAAAAAGTTAAAATATGGTTTGAAAAAATTATCTTTAGATTTTAAAACTGTTTTAATTTTAAGAGATATTCAGGAACTTTCTTATGAAACGATTAGTAACATCACTAATATGCCTTTAGGAACAGTAAAATCAAGAATTAATAGAGCTAGAATAAAATTGTATGAGTTGATCAAAGAGGAAGGAGACAATTGAGGCTGAATAAACTGTTACTAATTTGAAGAAAAAACAATTGAATATTTACATAATGAATTTGAGTAAAATAAAAGAAAATTATTTTTGTAGAAACTCTACAAACTAAAAAAGGAATTATATGCCTGATAAATTAACTAAAGAACAAATAGCAGATATAAATAAATATTTATCGCTTTTGAAAAATATTGAAGAAGTAAAAACGTCAAAACATTTTTTATCTAAACTAGATAGTAAAATATATGAATTTAACAACAAATCAAAATTTTGGGATAATATTAAAAGTTTAAATATCATTTTTCATAAACCAAAAATAGCTTTTGTTTATTCAATTGCTATCATCATTTCTTTATTTTCTTTTTATTCCATTTCTAATATAAATAATACAAACTATAATAAATTAAATGACAAAATAGCACAAGAATTAAATAAAAGTAAAACGAGTAACAATCTAGTTAATAGTAGCAAAAATACCTCAGCTTCAAATAATTATGGCACATATATTGATGATGAGGTTGATGATTTAGCGTTAAACGAAAAAGAAAGTAGATCTAATACTGCAAAAAAATATCAAAGAATTCAACCTGTGAGTAATTCATCTATAAATTCAAATTTACAAAATTCCCAAAATAGTAACGAACTAATAGCTTCAACTAGAAAAGTTAAAAATTTTATAAATGATGATGAGCTCATTCATGATTATTTTAGTAAAAATGAATATTTTAGTAATAGAAAAGATTCTTTATTAAATGAACTAAAAAATACAAATGATCTTAAATCTTATTTTCAAATAAAAGAACAGATCAAAAATGATTCTTTAAAACTTTTGAAATATTTAAATAATTTTCAAAAAAAATAAACTTGTAAAAAGTTTATAGTTTCTAATAGATCTAATATTTAACTAAATTCCAGAGTGAAAAATCAGTTCCATATAGTAACTATTTCATTTGTTTTATTAATTTGTATAATTACAATAACAAATTTAATTAACATTTCTGATTTTTATGTTAGTTTATTTATATTAGGCACTTCGTTTGTTGGCTTGTTTTTCACGATTAATGAAACTAAAAAAAATAACATATTAGTAAAAAAATTAACAAGCGAAGCTATGCATGATGGCATGACAGGTTTATTGAATCATAGGTATTTTGAAAAAAGACTAAATGAAGAAATTGAAAGATCAGAAAGATATCAACAAAATTTCTCTCTTCTTTTTTTAGATTTAGATAAATTCAAAAGAATAAATGATACGTATGGTCACCAATTTGGAGATCATGTTTTGAAACAAACTTCAAAAATCATTCAAAAATCTGTTAGAAATATTGATGTAGTTTCTAGATATGGTGGAGAGGAGTTTAGTGTAATATTAGTTAATGCAAATAGAAATGATGCACATAAAACAGCAGAAAGAATAAGAAAAGAAATTGAGTTTAACGAATTTATCGATGGTGATGTAAAAGAAAAATTAACCATAAGTATTGGCATAGGAATTTACCCAACAGATGCAAATAATTTTAATGGTATTATTAGTTTTTCTGATCGTAAAATGTATAAAGCAAAAAATGATGGAAGAAATTGTATTAGATAAAATATAAGGAGCAAAAATGGCAAAAAAACAAACGTTTGGAGATAAAACAAAAAAAGCCTCAGACAAGGCAAAGTCATACTTTAAAGTTGTTAGAACAACTAAAAATAGTAAAACCGAGGGTATAAGATTTAATGAAGAAATTCTATCAATACCAGCAGGAGAAAATCAGGATAATTTCATTAAAAAATTTTTAGAAAAAAATAATGTAAAATAAGATGCTTTTTGCAACTTATGTATCTAATATTATTCTATATATTTATTGTAATTGGATTTTCTAATGAAAATCATGATTCCAAAATAATTGACTTAATTATGAAGGGAGAATATGAACTTCTTTCTAATAATGCTGAAAATGCTAAATTCTTCTATGAAAAAATATTAGATATTGATTCCTCTTGTGCATTTGCATATTTAAGTTTATCTGAAATTAACCTTATTCAAAATGATTTATTAGAATACTCTAAGAGTTTATCTAGAGCATTTGAGTTAGACAGTAGTAATGTGGAAGTTGGTATTATGTGTGCTAATGCATACATCATTAATAGTCAACTCGATAAAGCCGAATCTCACCTATTAAATTTGAATGAACTCTTTCCCAATAATAATGAAATCAATTTTACTTTAATCGAACTTTATAAAATATCCAAACAATGGTTAAAGTTAATCAATTTAAATTTAAAATTATTTGAAATTAATTTTCATAAAAAATATATAGATGATGCTGTCGAAATAAGTATTTTAACAGATAATGAGAAATTAATAATCGATAAGCTTACAAGTTTATTAATTGAAAATTATTACAACGTAGATTTATTTGACGGATATTTAAAATTAATCTACAGTGAGCAGCTCTATGAAGAAGCAAAAAATACTCTCTTAGTATTAACTAAAAAAGATTCTAATAATAAAAGTTATCAATTAATTCTAGCAGAAATCTATGCATATTTAAATGAATTTAAAGAATCTAAAAATATTTTAAATCCAATAATAGACAGTTTAGATTTGAACTCTAGTTTATACAAGTTACTATTAATTACTTATTCAAATTTATCAGATTACAACACAATATTAAAATTTAGTGAGAACTATATAAATTTATTTCCAAAAGATAAAGATGGTTATGAAAATAAAGCGATAGCACTTTTAAAAATGAAAAAAAATAATGAATTAGTTAATTTTTTAGAATTAGCAAAATCAAAATTTCCAACTAACATTTTTTTCAAACATCTCCTTGGTGATATTTACAATAGTGAAAAAAAATATCAAGAAGCAGAATTAGAGTATTTGAGTGCTCTGAAACTTACTGCAGGAAATAAAATAATAAGGAATTCTCTTTTAACGTTGTATGAATCAAAAAAAAACTATTCAAAGTCAGACAGTATTTTTCAAGTTTTAATATCTGAAGATGAGAATGATGCCTTGACATTAAACAATTATGCTTATAGTTTATGTGAAAGAGATATTGATCACACCAATATAAATTATGCACTAGAATTATCAAAAAAAGCGGTAGACATAGATCCATTGAATGCAGCTTATCTCGATACGATGGGTTGGATATATTATAAAAAAGGGGATTATATGAATGCGGAGAATTTTATAAAAAATAGTATAGAAATTGATAAAAATAATGCTGTTGTACTCGAACATTTAGCTGAGATTTATATTAAAAAAAATGAGATCAATATAGCTTTAAAATATTTCAGATTAGCTTTAAAAAATGATCCTAATAATTATCAAACAAAAACAAAAATTCTAAAATATGAAAACCGTTAGTGTAATAATACCACTCTACAATGAGCAGGATTCTTTGAATGAATTATACTCTCAAATTCAAAAATCAGTTTCAGTTTATGATTATGAAATAATTTTTATTGATGATGGAAGTACAGATAAAAGTTGGGAAATTTTAAAAAAAATTTCAAATGAAAACTTTAGAGTCCAATTAATTAAATTTTATAATAATTTTGGTAAATCTGACGCATTGCAAGAAGGTTTTAAGTTAGCAAAAAATGAATATGTTATCACTATGGATGGGGATTTGCAAGATGATCCAAAAGAAATTCCCAATCTAATTAAAAAAATAGATGAAGGTTGGGATGTAGTCTCAGGTTGGAAAAAAAACCGTAAGGATCCAATAAATAAGACATTACCATCAAAAATCTTTAATGCAGTTACAAGTTTTTTTATTGGTTTGAGATTACATGATTATAATTGTGGATTAAAATGCTATAAAATAAAAGTTATTAAATCAATAAAACTTTATGGAGGATTGCATAGATATATACCTGCTATATGTTCACAAAAGGGATATAAAATATCTGAAATTGAAGTAAATCACAGAAAAAGAAAATTTGGGAAAACTAAATATGGTAATAAAAGATTTTTCGATGGTTTTTTTGATTTAATTACTGTTTTGTTTCTGGGGAAATATACCAATCAACCCCTACATTTTTTTGGTTTTATTGGTTTATCGTCTTCATTAGCTGGAGTTTTAATTGAAACATATGTTTTATATTTAAAATACTTTAGAGGAGAACCCTTTCAGTTACATTTTGCTTTATTAATTTTAGGTGTATTATTTATTATTGTTGGAATACAATTTTTTTCTATTGGTTTAATTGGAGAAATGATTGTTGGTTCAATTAGTAATAATGACAAAAAAAGAATAGATCTAATTGTAAAAAATGATTTTAAAAAATAATGAAGATTAATATTGTTGGAGTTGCACCGCCCTATAGGGGAGGGATTGCACTTCATAATGCTTTTCTATTTAAATATTTATCAAAAAAACACGAAGTTATCTTCTATAATTTTCTTAGGCAGTATCCTAATCTACTTTTTCCTGGCAAAACCCAATTTACCAATAAATCATCCTTAATTATACCTTCAAAAAGAATTATTGATTCAATTAATCCATTTACTTGGTATAAAACTTCAAACCTAATTATTAATAATAATCCTGATTTAGTAATATTTAGAACTTGGAATGTATTTTTTTGTTTAATGTTTGGCTATATAGCAAAAAAAATAAAAAAAAGATCTTCAATAAAAACATTAGTTATTTGTGATAATATATTGCCACATGAAAGAACTGTGTTTGATAAAATTTTAATGAAAAGTTTTTTGGAAAAAATGGATTTTCACATAGTGCAATCGTCAATTGTTGAACAAGAATTACTAAATTTATTACCAAATGCAATTTATAAAAAATTATTTCATCCAATATATGATAATTTTGGATCTATACAAGATAAAGTAAAAATGAAAAAGAAAAAGTCTATCAAAACTAAATACGTAATTTTATATGCAGGTTTAGTTAGATCTTATAAAGGTTTTGATATCCTTATTCAATCAATAAAGCATATTAAAAAAAAACTTGATGACTTTTTAGTTTTAGCTATTGGTGAATCATATGAAGATCCAAAAAAATATAATTCTTTAGTTGAAAAAGAAGGTGTATCAGAATTTTTCTTTTGGGAAAATAGATATGTACCTGATGATGAAATTAAAGAATATTTTAGTATTTGTGATGTTGTTGCATTACCGTATAAAACAGCTTCTCAAAGTGGTATAATCCCAATAGCATACCATTTTGAAAAACCTGTAGTAGTAACTAGTGTTGGTGGTCTCCCCGAAATGGTTAAAAATAACAAAACTGGGATAGTTATTGAACCAAATAATCCAAAAGTATTAGGTGACGTAATAGCAAAAAATTTAAAGAATGATAATTTTATAAAAATGTCGAATAACGTTAAAAAATTTAAAAAACAATTTTCTTGGGAAAATTTTGTAAGAGGGATAGAATCATTAATCAAAATTTAAAATTTAAAATTAAAATTTTAATATTGAATTGGAATGGTAAAAATGATACCATCCAATGTTTAGAATCACTAGAAAAACAATTAAATCTCAATCAATCAATTTTGCTAATTGATAATGGTTCAACTGATGGATCTGTTAGTAAAATATCAAAATTATTTCCAAATATTGAAATTTTACAACTTAGAAACAATTTCGGCTTTTCTGGGGGTATGAATAAAGGTTTAAATCATTTAAAAAAAGATAAACCTGATTTTGTTATTTTTATGAATAATGATATTATTGCATCTGACTCTTTTTTAGAAAAATTATTAAATGGTATAAATCAATATGGTAAAAATAATATTTTAAGTCCATTAATATGCTATCATTCAGATAAAAATAAAATTTGGTATGGTGGTGGACAAATAAAATTATGGCGTGGTAAAATTACCCATTCATATATTAGAAAAAAGATAAGTGATTTAAATATGAAATCATATGAAATTACTGATTATGTTAGTGGATGTTGTCTTGCTATATCTTGGGATCTAATTAATAAATTAAATGGTTTTAACGAATCATTTAATATGTATTCAGAGGATGTAGATCTCTGTATTAGAGCAAAAAAATTGAATGCTAAATGTTATGTAGTTACAGAATCAGTAATTTGGCATAAAATATCAAAATCTATTGGTGGTAATCTTTCATTTAAAAAAAACTTACGAAAATTACGATCTACAATAAAACTAATAAATTTACATTCTAATTTTTTTAATAAATTAACTGGAATTTTAGGTTTGGTTATAATTTCAATAATTCATTTACCAAAAATTTTAATTCATAATTCTCGTAAAAAACATGAATAAATATATAAAACCTAATTTTTTTATTGTTGGTGCACCAAAGTGTGGAACAACTTCAATTTATTCCTATTTGAGTCAACATCCACAAGTTTTTATGTCAAAATTTAAAGAACCACATTTTTTTGGAAAAGATTTAACTAGAAAAGGCAAATTATATAACTTTAATGAAGAATCATATATCAGATTATTTAAAAATTCAAATTATTTTAAAGTAAAAGGAGAAGCATCTACATTTTATCTATATTCAAAAGAGGCTGCAAAAGAAATTCATTCCTTCAATCCTAATTCAAAAATTCTAATTTTATTAAGAGAACCCACAGAGATGATATATTCAATGCATTCTCAATATATACACAGTCAAAATGAGGACGTTTTAGATTTTAAAAAAGCATTAAATTTAGAGCAGGATAGATTGAAAGGTTATCATATACCTCATTTAATTGACTTAAAAGAGAAAATATTTTACAAAGATTATATAAAAAAAATGCCTAATAGAATTAAAAATTATTTTGATATTTTTGGTAGGTCAAATGTTCACATAACATTATTAGATGATCTCAAGAATGACTGTGAGCTAGAGTATAAAAAAATTATTAGATTTTTAGGAGTAGATGAGACTTTTATTCCAAATTTTGAAATTTACAATACTAACAAAAAAGTTAAATATCTCTTTATTCAAAAAATAATTAAAATGTATGGTTTAGCTCTAGGTGATATTAGGAAAAGGTTTTGGTCAAACAAACCAATTGGTATTATGAAAAAGATAACAGAATTAAATACAATATATACAGAAAGGAATGAAATGGATTTTGATTTAAGAAAATCATTGAAAAAAGAATTTTTGTCAATAATTGATCAAATTGAAGATATTACTTTTTTAAATTTATCTAATTGGAAAATAAATGATTGAGGAACCTCTTATCAATATACTCATAAGAACCTCAGGTCGTCCAGTTTATTTTAAAAAATGCATTGATAGTATAAGAAAACAGGATTATAGTAATTACCGGATTCTAATATCTTATGATACCAAAGAAGATTTAAAATATATTAAATCAAATACTAATAGTAATGATTTTATTTTATTTTGTAAAATATCTGATTCAACTAAAGAAAATTTTCCTTACAATTTATATATAAATGATCTATACGAATTTGTAAACAGTGGTTGGATCCTTGTTCTTGATGATGATAATATGTTTATTTCAAATGAATCATTAACTAAAGTAGCGAAATTATTAAAAAAAGAAAATCAATTAGTTGTTTGGAAAGTTAAATTATTTGATAAAGTTATCCCATCTAAAAGCTTTAACAAACAACCTACTCTTTATGACATTGATTCTTCAAACTTTATTTTTCACTCAAGTTACAAATATAAATTAGGTCAATGGGATGGCAATAAATGTGCTGATTTTAGATTGGCTTTAAAACTATATAAAAATTTAGATTCTACAATTTGGATTGATGAGTTGATCATTGCTTCACAAAGGAAACATATATATGGTGGCAAAGGAATGAGAGACGATGCAAATTACTCGTTACCCTTTAATAAAAAAATAAGTAATAAAGTAAAAATGTTTTTGTGGAAATTAAAACAAGGAATGAAATGATAAATTCA
>CEOW01023262.1_pt1 | contig 12110 bp, 26 predicted proteins | sample 530621 | NCBI WGS metagenome assembly CEOW01 (sample SAMEA2620734, study PRJEB7988) | marine metagenome | isolation source: saline water (ENVO:00002010), including | reverse complement strand
TTAGTAACCGCACCAAGCAATTTATCTAAAGAATTATTTTTACGTATGTTGTCTAATGACATTTTATTTCTCCTTATGTAAACGTATGTTATCGTATGTTAATTTGTATTATTATTTATACAAGTTAATAGTGCCATTCTACACCTTTCCTTGTCTATTGTCAAGAACTTTTTATAGTTATTCATAAGATTTTTTATGTCTGTCCATATCAAGTCTTCTTGCCAATTCTTTTGATATTGAACTAAGTCGTCCAATATAATCATTGTTTCCAATGAAACTCTTTTACCTAGATACTCTCTTAATAATAATGGATGAGTATCTTTCCACTCAAATAATTCCTCAAACTTATCAGCGTATGGTTCTATCTCGTTCTTAAAAGTGTATGTGAGAGACTCGGTTCTCTTCTTCCATTCTGTATAATATTCGTCCTCATACTTACCTACCCATCCACCTTTGACAATTACATAGTTTGCTATGAAATAGTTCTCTATTTCTTTTTTAGTCTTTAGTTTTCTAGCTAGTCTTGCAAAGAAAAACCTATCTTTTCTTTTGTAAAAACTATCTCTCTTTATCTTGGTCTTACCAGCAAACTTATGGTAATCATATTTGTTTTTAGAAAAGTGAGCTTTGATTGCACAATATGTTAGATATACATCTGCCGCATCCATTATATTGGTAACTTACCAACTCCACTATCACTTTTAATTAATTTAAGAGTTGAAGCATCTGCTTCTATTTTTTGTTTCAACGCTTTTGTAATTAATTTTGTTACTGTTTCAATTTCCATTTTATTTTTATCACAATATAACAGTACTGAGTCTAAGTGATTTAAATTATTTTCACTAGAAATTTTTTCTATCTCTAATGAAAATTTTTTAGGAGTTAGTTTTGTAAGCATCAAGAGTTCTCTGAAATTTACCTGCGTGAGATTTTTCAGCTTTTGCTAGTGTCTCAAACCAGTCACCAATTTCATCAAAACCTTCTTCTCTAGCTGTTCTTGCCATACCAGGATACATGTCTGTATATTCATGTGTTTCACCATGTATTGCAGATTTTAAATTGGCTTCTGTTTCGCCCATTGGTTCACCAGTTGCTGGATCACCGACCTCTTCCAAATATTCTAAATGTCCATGTGCGTGACCAGTTTCACCTTCTGCCGTGCTTCTAAATACTGCCGCAACATCTGGTGCGCCTTCTACATCTGCTTTTTGTGCAAAATAAAGATATCTTCTATTTGCTTGACTTTCACCTGAAAATGCATCTTTCAAGTTTTGTGCTGTTTTAGTTCCTTTTAAACTCATAATATTTCCTTTTTTTATATTAAAATGGCAAGTTTCTGTTGCCAGGTACTTGCCAACCCCGACAGGGTTAACCGCTAGGTTTAAGCTGCCATTGCAAAATTATTGTTTGCACTTATGGTTGTGAATCCTCAGCAAAGATACTCGTCAGTAGTCGAAACCTATTTCACCCCCTAAATCGAGGTTATCTAGGTTTGGTGGAGGTGTAGGGTATCGCACCCTAGTCCTTACTGCTTTTCTACAAAGCTTCACCGAATTCAAATATATTTATACCACGATTAACCTTGATTTGTCAAGGGTTAATTTTATAATTCTTTGATTAAATTGATTGATATAGAATTAGTTTCTTGACCATGCTCTAGTATTTGAAATCCTTTACCAGTTGCTAATATACATGCCATATTGTATTGACTATGCCATTCAAATACTGTAAATGTTCCATTATTAAAGTTAACAGCTGTAAAAATTATTACACTAGTTTTTTCACCATCAGGTTTAACTAGTTGACCAGCACCCATAAATGCTCTGTATTCTTCTCTAAGTTCTAATATAGTGATGAAGGCATCACCATTCTGACAAAGTGTTGGTTTTTGTACAAAAAAAGGATTAGGACCTGGTGGTACAGTTTTTTCAATCTCTGGTTTAATACCTTCAGACCAATCAGTTTCAGGTGCTTCATTTGCGTATGCACTATTAAATAATAATACACTAACCAGTAGGGTTAATATCTGCAAAAATCGGTTCATTAACATTTTCTTTCTGAAAGTCTGATACAATTTCATCTATTATAGGAACATACTCTTTTTTGTCCTTAACAAACTCTTGTACCACACCATCCTCTGTTACGACCAAAATCACAATCTGATCGATTGATTGAGCAGTACGCTCTTCAAACATTTCAGCATATGCTGACGCCTGAATGTAGTAGTTTTGATTATATTCCTCTTTACGTTCCTTTGCTGAGGTTTTGAAGTCAATAACTGATAAGACACCATCGTATTCGGCAATGCAATCAACTCTACCTGCTAATTTGTATTTATCAGAATACAAAGCTATTTCTTGAGCCCGAATGTTGTCAATCTTGCATAGAACCTTTGTGCTTAATTGTTGGAACAAACAATAAGGTAAGAAATCCTTTTTATGCTTGTCTATATCAAAATTATTATTAAGATAGTCTTCACACATATGGTGAACCTTGGTACCTCTTGACGCAGCAGTTCTTGATATATAGTTTGCTACATCTTCACCAACTCGTTTACGCCACTCAAACAAACCTTTTTTGTTTCGTGTAGATAATACGGTAGTTATAGATGGGTACTTGTTACCATCTGGTGTTACATAATATCTTTTCTTATCAATAGTTTCTGTTACCAACTCTGGTAACGTCACAGGTACATGTTTAAACAATTCCTATTACCCTCATTCTATCACATAGACGTTCAGCTCTATTAGTAACTTGTCGATACCAACCTGAGTCTTCCATCTGATTTGCAGCTTCTTCCCAATTTTGCTCATCTACAGCTGCTTTCATTTTTTTAAATTTGCTTAATCTAGGACGACCCATATTAAACATCATATTTGCTATTATTTGTTTTGCTTCTTCTGGTAGTGTATCAAAGTTAGGATAGAGAATTTTACACTCATCTATCATAACTTGACAATCTTTATCAAATAATTCGTTTACTCTTTCCTCAGATACAGGTGTTCCTACTGGTTGACCATATTCTGGGTCTGATTCTAAAATCAAATGTCCTATACCACAAGTTGGGTAACCCAAATGATCTTTATATATTTCGTATTTTACTCCCTCGTCTATTGCGAGTTGCTCTCTTAATTTTACTATATCCATTATTGCTCCATACCAAGACCTAGTTTGGTCTTCTCTATTAAATACTCTCTAATGAAACCAGATCGTACAATATCTGCGATTGTATATTCTGTCACATTAAAAGACTTCATGTTTTCTACAATTCTTAAAAAATCATGTAGACCATTTCTTTCGTTTGTTCTAATCAAGTCTGTCTGAAAAAAATCACCAGCAAATGCTATTTTAGAATTTTGACCTACCCGTGTTATGATAGTATCTAGTTCATGAAAGTTTAGATTTTGACACTCATCCACAATTATTATAGAGTTATCAAATGTCAATCCACGTAAAAATGAAGTTGACATAAAGTACATTGAACCTTGATTAATCAATCTATCATATAACATATTAAAAGCTTGTTCGTTAGGTTGTTGAAACATAAACTGAACCATGTTTCTATATGGTATTTGATATAATGCTGATTTATCTTCTTCGTCACCAGGTAAGAATCCTATCTCTCTGGTTGGAATAAGTGATCTAACCAATACAACTTTATCGTATTGTGATTTAATGTTTAAAACATCTTGAAATGCTTTGTAAAGTAAAACAAACGTTTTACCTGTTCCAGCTGCACCAAATACAAATTGGTGTTTACCTTCATCCCAAGATTTAAAGACTTGCTCTTGGTTGTCGCCAATAGGCTTCAACTTAAGCATATCCTCTAATCTAACATCTGTTTTATTTTTCGACATATTTCTTTGTATCTTCTTTTACAAAGTATTTATCTATCATTGACAATAGGTCATCATAATCTGCAATAATTCTAACTTCTTTTTCTATGGTTTCAATAACGTCTGGGTGCTCTGCAATACCCATAGGTTTTTGTAACAATACTTCTACGTTAGCAACATGTTTATCTATGTGACCTTTTGCATGAGATTGAAATGCTTTTATTAGTTCATTCCTCATTTTATTAGTCCTCGCTTTCTTAATATACTTTTTGCTTTTAGTTTACCGTGTGACTCATTAGAACCAAATCTTTCTGCAAGTGGTGAATTAGGATGGTTTGATGCTATCTTTTGCATAACCTCTTTCATTCCACCATCGATTTTAGTTCTATCTCCTACTCCACCAACAATATTAATTGTTGTTGGTGCTTGTTTGTATCTAGGATTTTCTTTTAGAAACTTTTCTAATTCATCATAGCTACAAAATTCTTCGTATATATCGTCTGTCTCTGTGTCTCTAATATGATAAGTTGGCATTAATCAGTACCTTCAGGCTTAACTTCATCTGTAAGTACCAATGGTTGTAACTCTTCTAATTTATCTCTTAACTTTGTATTTTCTCTTCTTAATTCTCTAACAGACGCCATTTTAGTTCGTAACTCACCATTTGTTTCTTGATGATACCTATTAAGTTCTTGTAAATTTTTTATCTCATTAATTAAATCTTCCCTTGATAACTTGTCAAAGTTTTTTATCTTAGGATGATCGTCAACTACGTAATTCTTTAAGTCCTTTGTCATACCAGATTGGAACCTCCCTATTTTTCCATGTTGCAAATTCATTTTTATAATTTATATAGTAGTTCTTATATGCCTGTATCACATCATTTGTTTTACAATCTTCTGGCATACATTGTGGTAATTCTGTTACTGGCCCATGTGGAATATTCATTGGGCATCTTTGTAACAAGAAAGATGGTTTGGCTGCACCATGTATTTTTCCGTATCTATGTTTAAACTCTCCAAGAGTTGCCATATATAAGAAAAATAATTTGTAATAATTACCTGATGTTTTTCTTACCCATATACCATCTGGGTGTTTAATGTGTGATGCTTTGTATAAGATATCTTCTCGTTCATCATCTAGTCGCCATCGTTTTGCTTTACGACCAGTCTTAGTTTCACCGATGTACTCAGTTCCATCAAGAACCCTATGAGCAGTACTCAGTAATTGAGCATACTCAATGGGCATCTTGACAATGTGTTTATCACAATGCATTTCTGCACATTCACTAGGGTTAGTGTGTAATTCAAATATATTCATTATGATTCCACTATACTAGGTTTAAGAGTTGTTGTCAACCTGTTTCTCGATAATGATTTCATTAATACCATTTTCAAGATTACTTAGAGATTGTGCCTCTTGTTCTTCTAGTTTTTTATTAACTTCTTTTTCAAGTTCTATCCAAGCCTTTTTAGACTTTAGTTTAGAATAGACCATTTGATCTTTCTTGATTCTGTTAATAATTATTTTTTGTGCCTCAGCATCTGAGTATTTTAACAAGACATATGCTGTGTATTGAGCACCGCTTGAGTGTACCTCAGTTTTTTCTGGGTAGTAACCTGCAACATCAACAGAAGCGATAACATTCTTCATTACCTTTTCTACCTCTGTAAGTGTTGTTGCGTTGATGTCATCATCTGTACCTAATCTAGTTACAAAAGATTTTGTCATCGCATCCATTTTACCATTTATTCTATCTGCTAGAACATACTTAGCATTCATTGTTGCTAAGTCAACAGATAATTGTAGATCAGGTGCAGTTGCAGCTCCAGCAGTAAAAATTATATCATCCTCTTTAGGAAGTTTTTTATACCACTTCGGTATTTCAACTATCGTCTTTTCTACCTTTTTACTTTTGTGTTCAAGTATCGCTGTTGTAGGACTCTTATGTGCCGTACAAGCAGATAAAACTAGACCACCAAGAATTAACATTGATATTAGTTTCAATTGTTTCATGATTTAAGACCCTCCAATGTCTCTATTGCTTTATCAGTTGCGCCAGAGTCGTTTAGAAAATTTAGTATGTCTGGCAACAAACCAAATTGTACTATACAGATACCAATCACGATACCTATTATAAGTTTTATCATATTACCTCAATTCATCCATTCGTTAATATATTCAGACAAAGATACTACTTGTGGTAATTCCTCTATCTGTTCTGATTGTACTATATCAGCCCCACCATTGTCAACCCCACTTTTTGTATAACAATTAAAGGAAGTTTCGGCCGATACGATATCTTTACCATCATAAACTACTACTTTTTTGACATCACAATTCTCATACGGGTCTGCCATTACGTTCATGGCATACAGTAATACTATTGCGATTGTTATAAAGATAAAGAATTTATTTGGTTGTGGTGGTTCTATCATAATATAATCTCATAATGTTAATCAATTTTTGATTTGTAATAACTTTTGGCTAGAGTTTTTTGTTTTCTATATGCCTCACGTTCCCATGGCAATTTAGAATAACTTGTATTCTTTTTAATAAATCTATTTCGCCATCTCATTTGGCCTTTCCAATATGAGTCTGTCATTTCATTACGAGCATATTGTTTTACATGCACCATTTCATGGCATACTGTTTTTACAATCTCGTCAAAGGTTAAACCTTTTTGTATTTCAATTTCAAATGTTCTATTATTATCTTGCATCAAGCAAGTACCGATAGTATTTTCTTGTTCTGGTATTTTTTTAAATAAGATAGATATATCTAAAGTTCTCATTCTTGGCATAAGTTTATTAATGCAATGCTGTGCTACACTACGAGCAACCGCATTTTGAACTTTATTTCCGTTTCTTGCTGATATATAATTCATCATTCTTGCCTCTTCTTAATTAATACTACACGATTCGTGGTGATTTGTCAATAATATTTATTTTTTCAACTTCTAATTTTATACGACTTTTTGAACCACTTTTATTATAAGTGTTGGAATATGTGGTGGTCGGTATTGTCACACTCATTCTTTATCCCTAAAATTTGTATTTAATTCTTCTAGAACATGAAAAAATTCTTTTTGAAGACCACCCCGTGAAAGCAACCTAAAAATTTGCACATTTTTTGGAAAGCATTTTCCACCATACCCATATTTTCCGTCTGGCCCTGGCACTTGAAAGTGAATATGAGCTGCCATTCTTTCATCTCTCTCCAAGCATTTTTGTAGTTCGTGATAATTATCGCCAGCAATTGCTTTTAGCATATTTGCAAAAGTAACCTTCATTGCATAAAAAGTATTTGTAGATACTTTCATCAAAGCTGCTATCTTTGGTGTTGTACGATAAAAATTATATTTGTCAAGACATTGATTAAATATTGTAACTTCATTCAATACTTCTAATTGTTTAAGTGTTCCACCTAATATATTACAAATAGGTTTTCTAGAATCTTCTAACCAAGTTCTCTCTGTTAGAAACTCTGGCCACACACCTGCCGACATAAATTCATCACCTAATAGTCTATAATCAATTGTTGATCTAATAATAACATCATGATGTTTTTCTTCTGGTATGTCTTCAAGATATGATTTTACTGTATCTGTTGGCACACATAAAAATATTAAATCAGCATCTAGATAACTTCCAATACGACCTTTACCTGGGTCATGTATAATAAGATTATCAAGATATTTTGTTTTTAAGATATTTTCTGTTGCCTGACCGACTATTCCATGTCCTACTATCGCTATTTTCATATCGTATATTCTCTCCACCAACCTTTCTTTTTCATTGTCTCATGATGAGAATTAAAAAATACAATTGGATAATTACTAAAATCTTCTATACATCGAATAGAAGAATACATATTATCATTATAAACTTCTGGTTGATAATTTATTAACCATGGGTCTACACCATCCCATGCTTTTTTATAGTTGTCTTTTAAGTCTTGTACAAAGTCTAAGTAGATATCTGATCTATCACCACTCCAACACATAACATCACTAGAACGAGTAAACCCATCTGAATAATATTCTGGTTTTGCCCACTTCTTGGTATCACACATTGTAAGTTTATCTGTGATAAATTTATTCATATCACCTTTAATTACTGTGTCAATATCAAATACCAAGTTTGTACCATTTCTAAACTTTTTAAATAAAGTTAAAATATTATACAATGGATTAGGTGCATCTTTAAAAATTTCATCCACTTCATTATATACAATAAGTTCATCATATTTTAAATTAGAATACTTACTAATCATATGTAAAAAATTATCTTCATACCATTGATCGAACTTGTCACCATATCGCATTGTGATTACTCTTAACATTATAAATCTTCCTTATCTACTAGTTGATATCCACCTTTGTTGTAAGCGATTGTTACACACTTGCCCTCTGGTAATTGTAATTGTGGATAGTATTTTTTCTTTGTTGGCCCAACTATTCTATCACTTGTAGGAATAGATGGTCTGCAAGATAAATCTGGCATTGGATATCCCTCGAAATCATTTTGTATTTCACCTGTGTCAGTATCTATACAAACTCCAAGAGACTTGATATATTTGTAGTGATCTTTTCTAATTTTTTCTAATCTCTGTTTTTTGTTCATTAGTAACTTACGTATATAACCCACACGATAGCAACAATAAACATTATCACCAAAGTATGATTGCCTAAGTTCCAAGCACTCTTACCAACTGTATGTGGATTTTTTGGGTCTATTAGTTTATTCATAATTTTAAAAATGGGCGGGTTGGCTTTGTAGCCCCATGTCCGAAGACCTGCACCCGCCCGATGAGTACCCGTTCAATACTCTCATAATATATGGGTACCCGACTCTTGCGTTTGATGATGAGAGGTTGAGAGGTCGCAAGAGTCAAACTGTTAATATTGTTTTTGTGTAACTAAAGTCAACCCACTAAAAATTACACCTGTTGTTAAGAAGACAAAGAACATAGGCCAATTTTCTTGACCCATACAATGCCCACCACAATCTTCTATTGCCCCAACGGCAAATATAAAAGATAAAATGGCAATAATTGGAAATAACATTTTCATATATACCTCTCTATTTTAAATATAAAGGACCAGTCCATCTTATAGGATAGTTACCTTCTAATACGTTTCCACGTGGCGCATTTAAAGCAGGTTTGTTATATCCAGCTGCTTTTAAAACATCACCTCTCTTGAAATGTTTATAATCTTGCATCATAACAAATCCAAATACACCTCTGTCACGGGTTACCTTGATGTATTTCTGACCTACTTTATAATCCCAATCTTTATCCCAATTATCAACTTGTTCCTTGGCATAACCAGTAAGTTCTTTGCCACCCATAGTAGACCACTTAATGTAATCTTCCTTGGCACCTGCCATCATATTAGAAACACCTTCTAAAAGTGTCTTTGCTGTCTTATTTACTATTGTCATATTAACCTCTCTATTGTTTATTCTTAATAATACCACATTAGGGGTATATTGTCAAGGGTCTTATTCGAAAAAAGCACTCTGAAAAGTGGTTGATTTTCCTACGTTTCCTACAAGTTGAATATTCCAAGATACAGATGTTCTTGTTTTGTTCCCTTTTAGAGCCGGTACCCAATGATATATCCAACTAGGAAATAGATAGATTCGGTTAGTTTTAGATGCATACTGTAAAACTGTTGCATTGTCTAGATTTGGTTGACTAGATGGTAGTATTACATTTGCTTGAACTCGTGGGTCTGCGAAGCATATACCCGAAGTGTCCTCTGCGTCTGCATACCATACACCAGACCAACTATTATTGCTGTGTGTATGTGGAGCATGATACTCACCTGGTTTCAATACGTTTGCCCACATATCAGTAATACGAATATCATCAAACTCATATCTTAGTTTATCTCTAATAATTTCTTTGTTTGCTTCAATAATGTATTCTGCAAACTGTTTAAAATTATTTGATTGATGTAGATTTGGTCTTGATTGCCAATTTGGTAAGTGGTGTTCGTATCCTAGATGTATTGAATCTAGAAGTTCCGTATGATAAGGATAAAAATTATCACATGAAAAAATATGTGTCGGAAATACTTTTTGGTGTTGTAGTCTGCCTGTACAATATGTCATTTACATAATCCATGTCATTACGCTGTATCTGTTTCCTTTGGTAACTTTTTTAACTTCATGGTCATACATGAAGTTACTAGGAAATACAATTACCGAACCTTGTTTTATTTCTGGTTTATATGATTCATCAAGCATCATAAATTCACCACCTTCGTAGGTATCATTTAAAAATAATAATGATGTTAAATGTGGATAACCATATTGTTGACCATGACTTCTATAAATGTTGTCAACATGATTTTTCATAAACCCACCCTCTGCATAATGATTTAATCTAAATGCTGTATATGCTGTAGGTGTGATACGTGGATGTAATTTTATATACTCATCAACTGCTGATCTAAATGTGTTTTTTAAAACATCATAATATTGATCTTTATCTGTAATCCAATACTCTTTCATGTCAACTTTTGCGTTGGTACCAGTATTCTCTGTATTACTAGAAAATGTTGAGGTATCCCACAAAGCATTTTGATTAAAATAAGCTATCAATGCGTTGCATGTCTCTGGTATAAGTTTATTGTGATAAACTTCTATAAAATCGCTTCTTTGATTTTTCATTACGGCAACTGTGGATTTACAAAATCATCGTTCCAATTAAATGCTTCTTTAACAACATCTTTACTTAATCCTTTATAAACTTGATGTAGTTTTTTGTCTTTAGCTGCGATAACAAGTCTAGCTTCTGACTCATGTAATCCCTCTAGCATTTGAATAAACATAGTTTCTTTTTTAACTTTAGGTGTAGTTGCATCTGCACCTTCTATGAAATGATATAGTTTCTTTGCCTCTGTTGCTAGTCTTGTATGATCTGTACCAGCAGGTGCATCGTTAGGCATAAAAGGAACATCACCAGTAGGCATTGCCCATTTTATCTTAGGGTCAAACGATGATTTAAGTACCATTCTTAAAGATGCATTATTGTGCTGTTTTAGAATATCTACTTTTTGTGCTTTTGTTTTTGCTTTATGAACCTTGTCAAGCACTTCAGAAAATAATAGTGTTGATGAACTATTATCCATAACTTGGCTCATATTGTTTTTGATTGGTTCTTTTGACATTAAAAGTCTCCTATTGAATCAGTTAACTCTTTTAATCTGTTCTCAATAAAATAAGTTAACAATTTGCTTTTGTCGCCATGTTTGGCTTCTTGAAATGTGGTTTTAATATTTGTTGATATTTCATTTGGTATACATTCTAAATCAATAAGAGTTTTGTTTCGTTCATAATTACGAATAACATTATCATTGACAATCTTACCATCGAAGTTACCATCTTTCCACGCTTCAATTTTTTTCTTACTTAAAGGTTTTTGTCTCAAACCTTCTACAAACACATCGTCATTCGACAATACATTTGGCACACCATCAGAGGCATCGCCTTTAAGAATATGTACTCGTATATAGTCATTTGGGTCTTCACCATTTACGTGTTTTTTTAGTATCGGACTATATTGAGATACGTTTGAATATTTTTGTAGTTGAATGAAATCTTTGTCACCAGATATAATCATAATTTTTTCGTTAGGATATTCCTTTACTAAAGTTGCAATAATGTCATCTGCTTCAGCACCATGCACTTCAATATGTTTGTAAGGAAAATTATCTGCAAGTTCTTGTTTAATTTTATTTAAACAATTAAATATAGACTCCCAATCTTTACCATCCTTGTCTCTACTCTTACGTCTGTTTTTCTTATAGTGAGGAAAATAATCTCTTCGCCAATAGTGTTTACTATCCCACGCCAAAACTATTTCACCATAGTCTTTTACAAACTGAGTACGATACATTCGAATAGAGTTTAAGATCATGTGGCGAACCATATTCTCATCCACCACATCTGTCTTACTCATATTCAATTGCATCATCAAACTAGCAACGCTAATCTGATTCATATCAAGAATAATCATTTATCACCTACCTAATTTTTTACTACGTCCTATTGGTAATTTAACAGCACGAGCAATTTCATTTCCTTTTTTATTTATATACTCTACATTAATGAATTTGTTAACTTTTAAATCTAATTTAGATTGTATTGATTTTACTGCTCGTTTAAATCCTAAGGCCTCTATTTTTTCGTCAAACCCAGAATCGTTATAGAAGTGATATTCTTTATTTTTTGCCATAAATGTCTTTCAATATTTTTTTTA
>CEOW01042819.1_pt1 | contig 12118 bp, 11 predicted proteins | sample 530621 | NCBI WGS metagenome assembly CEOW01 (sample SAMEA2620734, study PRJEB7988) | marine metagenome | isolation source: saline water (ENVO:00002010), including | reverse complement strand
ATGATGGTAACTACATTGAATATGAGAATGAAGGCTTTACTAAATAGTAACATTCTCATCCTCAAGTATGCGCCAAAGATATAAACACATATAGCTTCTATATGGCGAAAATGTTCTATAAAAAGATTCGGTATAAGATTCTATATTAAATATCTTTAGATGGGCGTTTTTAAGTCCTAAATCGAGAATTGAAAAAACATCAGGATCGCCGATATAAAATATTCTTGACATCTCTATAGACCACGGACCAATACCCTTGATATCTATCAATAGCTTAAAATAGTCTTCTGCATTCATTTTGTTCAATTTGTTTTTTGTTAGAGTGTTTATATTTTTATTAAATATAATTCCATTTAAATATTCTATTTTTTGTCTTGATAAGCCGGCTTTTTTGAGCTGCTGATCTAGATTTTTATTTGGTTTTTTATATTTATTTTGTTTTAAGATTGTTTTAGTCCTATTCCAAATAGCCCTAGCTGCTGCTACAGATACCTGTTGTCCAACAATTATTTTTGAAAGATGAGTGACAAAAGTTTTATTTGAAACTTGTAACTTTAGTGGCCCAACCTGCTTAATGTGATTAGCAAGCTCAATATATCCATCATCTTTACATTTTTTATACAAAAAATCATAAGCTTTTTTATGTTCCATAGTTTTTTAAAGAATCAATTTCCTTATTAGATAACTCTAGGTGATCTCCCTTTTTTAATGTAGGCGGCAAAAATAATGGTCCGAATCTAGTTCTTTTTAGTCTGCTTATTTCAAGTCCAACAGAATCAAATATTTTTCTTATCTCTCTATTTTTTCCACTCATCAGACATACTGAAAACCATTGATTAGTTGAATGCTTTTCACCTTCAACAATGTCTGTTAATTTGAAAATTTCGCCATCAATTTCTATTCCTGATAACATCTTTTCTTTTTTTTCTGGTGAAAAATTTCCTCTAGCCCTTACCAAATACTCTCTATCAATCATGGATGATGGATGCATACAAAAATTTGCAAAAGTGCCATTATTAGTAAAAAGCATTAACCCAGAGGAGTTAACATCTAGGCGACCAATTGAAATCCATCTACAACTAGAATCTGATTTAGGCAAATAATCAAAAACAATTGGCAATTTATTTTGTCTTTTATTTGAAGAGATTACTCCTTCAGGCTTATTCAGCATTATAAGAAAGATTTCACTTTCCTCTTGAGTGTAATGAATTTCTTTAAAATTGTATTTGATAACATCTCCTTCTCTGACTGAAGTGCCAATAGTTGCAACTTTTTCATTTACAAATATTTTATTTGATTTGATTAGACTCTCACAAAATCGTCGCGAGCCTATTCCAGATCTAGCTAGAAATTTTTGCAATCGTTCGGGCATTAACTAAACAACTTGTGAAAGAATATCGTCTTCTTGATTTTCTAACTCAGGAAGATCTGGCAAATCATTTAAGCTTCGTAAGTTTAAATCATCAAGAAAATCTTTTGTTGTTACATACAAAGCAGGTCTTCCTGGAACTTCTTTGTATCCAGAAATCTTTATCCAGTTTCTCTCTAGTAGATTTCTTATGCTTCTAGTATTGACTGAAACACCTCTGATGTCCTCAATATCACCCCTGGTAACAGGTTGTTTGTAAGCTATGATAGATATGGTTTCCATCAAGGCCTTAGACATTCTTGGTGACTTTTCATTCCATAAAATACTTAAACTTGAGCTATGTTCTTGTCTAATTTGAAGCCGATAACCAGATGCTACTTCCTTTACTTCTAATGAAGTATTTGTATACCTTTCCTCTAAATCGTTAATTGCTTGCTTGATTTCGCTTAATTCAGCCTTTGTACCAGAGTTTTCTAAGATATTTCTTATTTCTGATAGTCTAATGGGTCTACCACTTCCAAATAAAAGAGCTTCTACAGAATTAATGATTAAGTTATTCAATTGCAATGCTCCTTAAAGACTTTATAAAAAGCTCTTCTGAATTATTTTGAACTAATTCAACATGCCCATCTTTTGCAAGTTCCAAAGAAGCCAATAGAGTTACTACAGCTCCTTTCTTGCCCTCAGACTTTTTCAAAGTTTTTGAAAAACTAATTATATTAGTCTTCTTAAAAAGCATTAGTAATATTTGAATTCTCTCTTTGGTTGACAATTCTTCGTAATCAATTAGATGATTATTTTTATAGTTAGGTCTTGTTAAAACTAATTTTATCGTTTCAAATAATTCTTCCTTTGTGAAAAGTGTTTCTTCAGCTTTTTCTTTTTCAATTTTTGGCAGGCTGGCAGATGCAATAAAAAAATCTCTATCTAATCTTGGTAGAATTGCAATTTTTTCTGATACAGACTTATATCTTTGATATTCTTGCAGTCTTTTAATTAGTGAGGCTCTAGGATCTTCCTCTTCATCCTCAAAAGACTCTTTTGGCAGCATCAATCTAGACTTAATTTCTGCAAGGGTTGCTGCCATAACAAGATAATCAGCTGCTAAATCAAATTTTAAAGCATCCATTAACTCAATGTATTCGAGATATTGATCGGTAATATGCGAAATATCTAAATCTAATATATTTATATTCTCTTTTTTTATTAAATATAAAAGAAGATCAAGTGGTCCTGAAAATGATTCTAGGCAAACCTCTAATGCATTTGGAGGAATAAATAGGTCATCTGGCAAGACTTCAAAATGATTATGAACCGGTAGTGGTAATTCAGATTGAATATAATTATTATCCATATTTAAACACTATATAGTGTAAGTTTTAGCTATTTTAATACAATATCTAGTGTATTTCCTCAAAAAAATGCATATTTATGGCTTAATAGCTAAAAAAATATATTTAATAAAAATTTCTATTAATACGCTTTAATTTATTAATATCCTCCCCTTTTTATTAAATTGAGATATAAAATAAAAGAATATGAATTACTCAACTGATAACACTAGAATTATTGATAGAAGAAAGGTGCCCGCACCCTACGAGCTAGTAAATAAATATCCAATAAATGATGAAATTTCAAAATTAGTTTATGGAACTAGAAATGAAATTAGCCAGATTCTTCACAATAAAGATGATAGATTGTTTGTGGTAGTTGGTCCTTGTTCAATTCATGATCCAGAAAGTGCTCTTGAGTATGCTGAAAAGCTTGCAATAGAAAATAAAAAGCTTAATAAAAATATTCTAATAATTATGAGAGTATATTTTGAAAAACCAAGAACAACTGTTGGATGGAAGGGTTTAATTAATGATCCTGATATTAATGAGACCTTCAATATTGCTAAAGGTGTTGAGTTGGCAAGAAAATTATTAATTAACATTGCAGAATTAGGTTTGCCAGCTGGAACTGAATTCTTAGATCCAATCTCACCTCAATATGTTACAGATATTATTTCTTGGGGTGCAATTGGAGCTAGAACAGCTGAAAGTCAGATTCATAGAGAACTTGCTTCAGGCTTATCATGTCCAATTGGTATAAAAAATGGTACTGATGGTGGTCTAAAAGCTGCAATTGATGGAATACAAGCAGCAAATCATTCTCATGTTTTTTTAGGAGCTACAAAAGAGGCCGACATCGCCATGCTTAAGACTGCTGGAAATAATGATACTCACATCATACTTCGAGGAGGCAAAGAGCCTAATTATGACTCAGAATCTGTTAAGAGTACTCTAACAGCTTTAAGAGAAGCAGAAGTTAATGAATCTATAATGATTGATGCTAGTCATGGGAATAGTCAGAAAAAATTTAAACAACAAATCCCTGTTGTTGAATCTATAAGTGATCAAATACTTAATGGTAACGAAAATATTAAGGGGGTGATGATTGAAAGTCACCTTAACGAAGGGAATCAAAAAATTTCTGAAAGTTTAAAATATGGTCAAAGCATAACTGATGCTTGCATGGGCTGGGAAGACACCGTTATGTGTTTAGAAATGCTGAGTGATGCAATTGATAAGAAAAGAGGTAAGTAAAATTAGTTTGAATAAAAATGAACTTACTTTTTCAAAAGAGATTGCTGAAACTTTAGGCATAGAATCCGCTGTGATTTTAAATCTCTATAAAGAAAATAAATTGGATGATATTTCATCTATGCAAGGACTTCTCAAATCAGTTAAAAAAAATATCTCCTTTTTTGATGATCAAACTATCAATACATGTTTAGCAAAGCTTATACAATTCAATTTATTAAAAATAGATATAGGCCATAAAAATAATCATAAATCTGTTATCAGCCCCCCTAAAAACACTTCGTCAAGACAGTTGGATGATGATTGGTATCCAGCAAAAGAAACTTTTGAAATCATAGAAATGACAGATATACCTGAAGACTTTTGTAATCTTAAATTAAAAGAATTCAAAGTATATTGGATAGAAAGAGGACAAAAGAAAAATAATTGGAATAGTGCTTTCATTGACTTTTTAAGAAGAGAGTGGGTAAAAGAAATTAATTCAGAAAAAAAATTACCTCATACAATTGATGAAAATTGGTATCCGGATGAAGATGTATTTGATATTCTTAATCTATCAGAGATTAATAAAGAATCTGCTTTAAAATATCTCAGAGAATTTATACTCTATTGGAAAGATAAGGGCGAAGCTTTAACAACTTGGAACTCAAAATTCATTGATCATGTCAAAAGAAGACAATTAATGAGCGATAACACAGAAAATAATGAAAAAAATAAAGGATATTCTGAACCAGGAAAATATACACAAGACTTTAAAACAAGAAAAAATGACAACAATTGGGCAAAAGAAATCAACCTCGACTAAAGAAGATTTTATAAAATCAATTGATGATTTATTTTTAAAAATAGAGTTAGCGTATCACTATCAGTTCTATAAAGTGTTTGGAACAGATGAGAAATTAAAAGAGGGTAAAAAGCTTTGGGCAATTAGTCTAAAGAATAGAACTCCAGATGAAATACATGATGCTATTGAGTATGTAATTTTAAATCAATCATATCTTCCAACATTAACCGATATCATGAAGGCTTGTGAAGAAGTGAAAAAACAAGATGGTTACCCTACTCCTGAAGAAGCCTATATTGAGGCAAGAAAATCTTATCAACCGAGGAAAAATTTTAATTGGTCTCATCCAATTGTTTATTTTGCAGGTAAAAAAATTGGTTGGAGCTATCTTTCTGAAAAAGATTCAAAAGAAACTTTTGAGGTATTTAAGAAAATTTTTAATTCTCTCAAAAAACAAGCAAAAGATGGTATTAAATTTGAAATAAAGGATAAAAAAGAGAAAACTTATACAAAGTCCTTTGATAAAAAATTATTTAAAGAATTGAGAAAAAAATACAAAGTTTAAAAATGATTAAATTAACAAAAAATATAAGAATATCTTTTTACATTCTTATTCCAATAGTCTTGTGGATGGCTTCAGGACTGTTTAAAAATGATAAGGTAATTGAAGTTGAAGAAAAAAGTGAACTTTTCTCAGTACAGACAGTTCTTAGTTCGGCTATAGAGTATCAACCTTTAATTAAATTAAAAGCAACAACAAAATCAGAAGCGAGAGTTGATGTAAAAGCTAAAACCTCTGGAGAAGTTGTAAAAATTGGAGCAACTCAGGGTAAATTTATAAAAAAAGATGAAGTTTTGTGCAGCTTAGGTGTTGTGGAGTTAAATAGAACTGAAGTAAAAGCACCTTTTGGAGGATTTGTTGAACAAATTGTTAAGCCTGGTAATTTTCTTGAAAGAGGTCAAGTTTGCGCAACAATTATTCAGCTAGATCCGATATCTTTTGTAGCAGGAGTTCCAGAATACGACATCAATAAAGTCAAAATAGGACAAAAAGTTGGTGTTGAACTTGTTACTGGTCAATCAATCAATGGAGAATTAACTTTTGTTTCAAAAAGTGCATCGCCTGATACAAGAACATTCGTTGTTGAATCTCAAATTGCTAATCCTAATGGCAATGTTAAAGATGGTTTGACTGCAAACATGACTATCGAAATAGATAAAGTTATGGCACATAAAATCTCGCCATCAATACTCCTACTAAATGATGAGGGTAAACTGGGTATTAGATTGGTAACTAAAGATGATACCGCTGTCTTTAAACAAATAGATATTCTTGAGGATTCTGAAGATGGTTTGTGGGTTACAAATATACCTAATACTGTTGAAATAATAATTCAAGGTCAAGGATTTGTTGAAGACGGTCAAAAAGTAATTACAAACCGTTTATGACAGGCATAATAGATTTTGCTTTAAAAAAAGCTAAGACCACCTTATTGATTGCTTTTATGGTAATAATTGCTGGTTCATATGCTAGACAAGAAATACCAATTGCTGCATCACCAAATGTACAGCTTCCTTTCATTACAGTATCAGTTTTTTTAGATGGTGCTTCACCAAGCGATACTTCAAGATTAATAGCAAGACCGCTCGAAAATAGACTAAAAAGTGTTACCGGAGTTAAAAATATACGTTCAACAAGTTCCTTAAGTTATGCAAGAATTTTTTTAGAATTTGAAGTTGGTTTTGATATAGATAAGGCTCTGGTTGACGTTAAACAAGGTGTTGAAGAAACGAAATATCAATTACCTCTTAGTGCTGAAGACCCCCAAATAGAAGAGTATAGCGAGGCTAGCTTTCCGGTAATGAATATTAGTATTGTTGGTGGTAGTTCTGTGAGACAAAAGGTTTTTTACGCTCGAGAGCTCAAGGATAGAATAGAGCCTATTGAACAAATTCTTGAAGTCAGAATGACTGGTGCGCCTGAAGAGGTTCTCGAAGGGGTAATTGATAAAGCAAAAATGGAATCATATGGAGTAACTCTTTCAGATATATATAACTCGGTTGCAAGCAATAATTTGATTATTCCAGGTGGCAAGCAAGATACTGGAAGAGGCAGCTTTAATATTGAAGTACCAAGCATTATTGAATCTGCAAAAGATGTTTACAGCATTCCTGTAAAAGTATCAAAAGATGCGATTGTGACTCTTGGTGATATAGCAACAATAAAAAGAACATTTAAAGATTTCACATCTTATGCAAGAGTAAATGGTCAAGATGCTGTCACATTGGAAATCTCATTAAGAGAAAGTGCCAATGCTATAGATGCATCTAATGCCATAAGAGATATTCTTGATAATTTTAAAGATGAGCTTCCAGAGAATTTGTCAATTGTAATTTCTAATGATGATACTGTTTATGCCAGTTTGATGGTAAAAGAATTGAATGGAAATATTATTGCTGCTGTTGTATTGATCATGGTTCTGGTTATAGCCAGTATGGGAACAAGAGTTTCCATGTTAGTTGGTTTATCAATACCTTTCTGTTTCTTAATGACATATTTAATTTTATATAGTCTTGATATGGAAGTTAATTTTCTTGTAATGATGGGTCTGCTTCTTGGAATGGGAATGCTTATTGATGGATCGATTGTGATTACAGAGTATGCAGATAAGAAAATTGCAGAGGGTTTATCCAGAGCAGAAGGTTATGCTCTTGCTGCAAAAAGAATGTTTTATCCAATAGTCGCATCTACAGGAACTACACTAGCTGCCTTTATTCCAATAATGTTTTGGCCTGGCTTTACTGGTCAATTCATGAGATACCTTCCTATTACTATTTTCTTTGTATTATCTGCATCATTGTTTTATTCCTTGATTGTAATTCCAGTTCTAGGTTCTTATTTTGGTCAAAAAGAATCTGCATTAAATAATAGCGAAGAGCAAACGTCTGTCTTTGTGAGGCTTACTGAATGGTATGGAAAATATATAAAGCGTTTTGTTGAAAATCCTGTAGAAACTTTCCTAGCTGTTGTTTCTGTCTTACTAATAATTATTATGAGTTATGCTTTTTCTGGAAAAGGCACTATATATTTTGCAATTGTTGATCCTGTCCAAGCAAATATTACTGTTAAAGCTCGTGGAAACTTTTCTGCCCTCGAAACAAAAGAAATTATTGAACAGGTTGAAGAGCGTTTTTTAAAAGTAGAAGGTATAAAAAATGTTTACCTTCGATCTGGAACAAACTGGTGGCAATCAGGTGCAGATAGAATTGGTGGCGGTTTTATTGAAACATTAGAGCCATCTCAAAGAGATATAAGCGGTTTTGAAATAATGGATAGATTAAAGGCATCTACAAAAGATCTTCCTGGAATTACTGTAGAAGTTGAAGCAGATATTGGTGGACCGTCTTTTGATTCACCAATTGAGTTAGATGTTTTTGGCAATACAGAAAGTGATGTAAATGATGCAGTAGCTAAAATTGAAAACTATATGCGAAATGAGATGACTGGATTAAATAATATTTTCTCATCCAAGGCCTATCCTTCAGTTGAATGGAGTGTTGATGTTGATAAACAAAAAGCAGCTCAACTAGGTGTCAGCGTAAGTGATGTTGGCGCTCTTGTACAGATGCTAACTAATGGATTTAAAGTTGGAGAATATCGTCCTGATGATGCCAAAGATGAAGTTGAAATAAGGGCTAGATTTCCCGATTCAGATAGAACTATCACAGGTATTAGAGACTTAAATGTTGTCACCAAACAAGGCACTGTACCAGTGAGTTCTTTTGTAAATGTTATTCCAAAAGAAAATAGAGAAACAGTTAATAGAAAAAATGGTAAATATTTCCAAGAAGTAGGTGCTGGCTCAGATGATGATTCAAAAGTAAATCAAAAAATTGAAGAATTAGAATCATGGCTACAAGATACAAATCTTGGATATGGAATATCCTATCAATTTAGTGGTATGGCTGAAGAAACTGAAGAAGTTAATAGTTTTATGATTGTAGCTGGATTAACTGCTGTATTTATGATGTTATTAATGTTAATTACTCAGTTCAACAGCTTTTATCAATCACTAATTATTTTGTCTTCAGTAACAATATCTTTTGTTGGAGTTTTGCTTGGGTTATTGATTACTGGAAAATCCTTTAGTACAACCATGACAGGTATCTCAATAGTTACTCTTGCTGGCATTGTTGTAAATAATAATATTGTTTTAATAGATACATTTAATAAATTGAAAGAGGAAGCTCCTCATTTAAAACAATCTTTACATATTATAAATGCTTGCAAACAAAGACTGAGACCTATTGTTCTTACATCTTTGACAACAATATTTGGACTATTGCCTTTAGCAATGGGTGTTAGTTTAGATCTAATTTCAAGAGATATAGTGGTTGGTAGTAGGATTGTTGACTGGTGGTCAAATTTAGCCGTATCAATAGTCTTTGGATTAGGTTTTAGTACCTTTGTAACTCTTATACTGACTCCAGCTGTTTTAGCTCTTCCATATGCAATAAGGAATGAATATAAAAAATACTTCCAAACTGAATCCAATCAAATACAATAAATCATGGCTAAAGATAAACAAACAGACTTTGAATCATCACTAAAAGCTCTCGAATCTATTGTTAAAAGATTAGAAGATGAAAACATTAATTTAGAAGACTCTGTTAAATCATTTGAAGAAGGTATTAATCTTGTAAAAGAATGTCAAAAACAACTTCAAGAAGCAGAATTAAAAATTAAAACGCTCCTTGATGACGGCAGTTCAATAGATTTAGAAGATCAGTAAGGTGTTAAATCAATTTTTGCTCGACTTGAGAGAAAAAATTTCATTGAATATGAAAAAATCTATTGGTGATTCTAATTTCATTGAGAAAGCCATGGCATACTCATCTATTACTGATAGCAAAATGATAAGAGCAGGATTAATTGTTGCCTCAGGAAGGATAAATAAAAATATTCATGTTGAGAGTCTTTTAACTCTTGCTACTGCAATTGAATTAATCCATACCTACTCGTTAATACATGACGATCTTCCTTCGATGGATGATGATGATTTTAGAAGAGGTAAGGAATCAAATCATATAAAGTTTGGTGAGGCTAATGCTATTTTGGCTGGTGACGCATTACAAGCATTAGCATATGAGGTCATATGTGATGATAAAAAATTAGATTCTAAAAATAAGATTGAAGCTATAAAGTTAATTAGCAATGCTTGTGGTAAAAATGGCATGGTTCTTGGCCAGCATCTTGATATAGATAGTGAATCAAAAGATATAAACATAAAAGATGTTGATAAGATTCATTCTTTGAAAACTGGAAAGTTAATTGAGTGCTCTGTAATGTTAGGTCAAATTAATAATAACGACGAAAAAACTAAAGAAGTATTAAATAGTTTTGGTAAGAAAATTGGCCTTGCTTTTCAAATAACTGATGATATTTTGGAGGCTATATCAGATCAAAGTATTCTTGGTAAAAATAACAACTCAGATTTAAAAAATAATAAATCAACTTATATTAAGGTTATTGGACTCAAGGAAGCCAAAAATAAATCGCATGAGCTTTCAAGCTCAGCAATTAAAAGCTTGGAAGAACTGTTGCTAACTGAAACAAATATGCTGATAGAATTAGCAAAATATATTTCATATAGAGAAAAATAAATTGAAGATTTTTAAGGAAATTCCTACTCAAAAGCCAACTACTCCCATATTGGACAATATTAATTTGCCCTCAGATATTAGATCTTTTTCGTTGGGTGAATTAGAAAGTCTTGCAAATGAAATTAGAGAATTCTTGCTGTATTCAGTTGGGCAAAGTGGCGGACATCTAGGAGGAGGTCTTGGTGTAATTGAGCTAACAATTATATTGCATTATATTTTTAACACCCCTTTTGATAATTTGGTATGGGATGTTGGTCATCAAGCCTATCCACACAAAATACTTACTGGTAGAAAGAATGAGATGCAAACCATCAGAAAAAAAGGTGGTTTAGCTCCATTTCCATCTAGAAAAGAAAGTGAATTTGACGCATTTGGTGTTGGTCACTCAAGTACATCGATTAGCGCAATGCTTGGAATGGCAATTGGATCAAAAGAATCTAATCCAGAAAAAAAACATATAGCAGTAATTGGTGACGGAGCGATGACAGCAGGCATGGCGTTTGAAGCTCTAAGTCATACCGGTCACTTAAAGCCAAATGTTTTAATTATTTTGAATGATAATGATATGTCGATATCAGAAAACGTTGGTGGATTATCTAATTATTTCTCAAGAATATGGGCTTCAAAGACCTATAAGGGTATTAAAAAAAGCGGTGCTAGTTTTTTAAAACCTTTACCACAAGCCTATCATCTTGCAAGAAAAGTAGAAACACAAATGAAAGCAATGGTTGCACCAGGAACAATTTTTGAAGAATTGGGTTTGAACTATATTGGTCCAATTGATGGTCATAATCTTAAAGAATTAAAAGATGTTATTTCTAATCTCAGGGAATTTGAAGGTCCACAATTCTTACATGTGATTACAAAAAAAGGAGCTGGTTTGGATCCAGCTGAGGCCGACAGAATTGGATTCCATGCTATAGGTAAAATTCAATCAATAAAAAATAAAAAATCTAAGCAACAAAAATATCAAGATGTTTTTGGTGATTGGATTGTTGATATGGCTAATAGCGATAAGAACCTTATTGGAATTACTCCTGCTATGAGAGAGGGTTCTGGGCTTGTTAAATTTAGTGAAAAATTTCCTGATAGATATTATGACGTTGCAATTGCTGAACAACATGCCGTTACATTTGCTGCTGGTATTGCAACAGAAAATAAAAAGCCTGTGGTGGCAATTTATTCGACTTTTCTACAAAGAGCTTATGATCAGCTTATTCATGATGTTGCAGTTCAAAATCTTGATGTGACTTTTGCTTTAGATAGATCGGGGTTAGTTGGTGAAGATGGGCCTACTCATTCAGGTAATTATGATATAGCTTTTCTAAGATGCATACCAAATATGGTGATATGCACACCATCTGATGAAAATGAAACAAGAAAACTTTTATCAACTGCGTATTTTTATAATGGGCCTGCAACAGTTAGATATCCAAGAGGAACTGGTCCAAACAAAACAATTGAAAAAGAATTAAAGGCATTTGAAATTGGAAAGGCAAATGTTGTAACTGATTATGGATCTAAAATTGTAATCCTCAATTTTGGTGCCCTGCTTGAGGAAGCTTGCTCTGTAGCAAAAGACCTACAGATTACCCTTATTGATATGCGATTTGTTAAACCATTAGATGAAGAATTGCTCAAAAAATATTTAACAAAGGCAGATATGTTTGTTTCCATTGAAGATGGTTCAGTAATGGGTGGCGCTGGGAGTGCTGT
>CEOW01030308.1_pt1 | contig 12123 bp, 12 predicted proteins | sample 530621 | NCBI WGS metagenome assembly CEOW01 (sample SAMEA2620734, study PRJEB7988) | marine metagenome | isolation source: saline water (ENVO:00002010), including | reverse complement strand
ATCACTCCGTTATAAGCAGAGGGCCTTTACCTTTAGGCGACAGTCCCGGATGATTGGTGATTACTGTGCTTCGTTGTTATCATCCTTGTATATTCGTAGCAGTTCGTCATCTTCTGGCATGAATACTGCTGCCGTACCATCTTCTCGCACAATACCTATGTGCTCTCCCTTTTCAACCCTTGCGAAGAGTTCATCAAAATTCTCTTCCCATTCTTTCAAAGTAAAAATCTCCATCATTCTTTCAACGATAAATCCGCAAATTCAATTTGATCTTTATTCAAATGTGTTGTACATGTTTCTAACACATTCATAAATTGATTGGCATTTTCACACTCCACAATTTCAGAATCTCCATTATCACTGTAAAGAAAAAATGTGCGGGTACAAATGTCAATTATCACACCTGAAACATAAGTTTCGTTCATTTGTGTTCCGTTGAATACCTTGATATTATAGGGTACTTTTGTAGTGGTGTCAAGCGATCAGTAGGTTCCAAGAATTGTAAAAGTGGATGGCATGTCCCCAGTTACCGGACTCCTTCTAAAGCAGTGAATGATTACGAATCCATTTCCTCTATTAAGATTTGCGCTATAAGTAGAATATGGTCCATTGTAACCAGATCCACCTGCTCCCCACGGAGATGGAGATATTGGGTTAGGACCTAATAAGTAATAATCTGGGGTAAACATTGTTGGCGAAACACTTTGTCTATTTCCAGTGTAAGTGTTTCTTTGAAATTGTGGTGATGGATTATACGTTGCATTTACAATGGTTCCACTACCTCCAGCAGCGCCACCTTTTAGACCAGGAGCACCACCTCCACCATAATATCCACCTCCTCCACCACCGTTACCACCTTTTAAATATGAACCAGCATAATTATGTGATTGAGGTACAGGACCAGCACCCTTACCACCACTACTTTGACTACCACCCCCAGCTGGAAATGATCCCGGTTTATTAGTTACATAATCTCCTGGTTGTCCGCTGTTACCACCACCAGCACCACCTCGACCTGTTGAATATGAGTGTGCGTAATTCAAGTTTGGTTGTCCTGTTCCTCCTCCACCAGCCAAAATATATGAAGTAAATGCTGGTTCTGGTGCAGTTGGTGAGGTCGGTCCAGATAAAATGCCACTAAATCCACCAGAATGACCATTAGATGGTCTAGAACCATTATTTTGAATAGTCCCAACCGCAACCTTATAAACTTGTCCCGAAGATACTGCCATCAAACCTTTACTATATCCTCCAGCACCACCAGGTCCATCTGTATAACTGTTATTAGTAATACTTCCAGTGGATCCAGAACCTGAAGTTCTAACATAAATGTGTGTAGTGCCAGATGGAATGGTCCAATCTGCCCCAGTACCCTTAAAATGTCTTGGTGATTTGAATAGATATGTACCAATATACGCCGGAATAATTGATGTATCACTAACAAATATCATTTCACTCTGAACTGCTAATTCACCATCAGGTCTGGTTACATTAACTTGAAATGATTCTTGCCCCTCTGTTGTGGCATCATTTGCTAAAGTAAGAGTTATTGTTGCCTGTTCGTTAGATACCGTGGTGGTTCCACTTGTGCTACCACTAACGAAGTCCGAAGCATTTACGGAACCAGTTATATTCCATCCTAAAACTGTACCGTTCCCTACACCAACTGCTTCAATTGTAAAAGTTACTGAAGAACCTTCATTCACATAGGTGGTTGACGGTGAGATCTCAAAAGATTGGAGAGATCTACCAAATCCATATCCAGAAGCACTTAATGATGATGACGTACCAAATACAGGCATTATCCAAATCTAGAAAGAGAACCTAAAACTGTATAATTGTCCTTGCTATTTTTGATTATAGCAAATGTGTAAGAATTTATTGAATCAATAAATCCAGCATTTGGTGATTGTGCTAATATCCATTTCACTGATTGTGCCGCTCCATCAATCTTAAATCCTGTAGTTGAAGCATCGGAAAGATAAAAAGCAGATCCTCCCATCGGAATCATAAGTGTTATTACTAAACTGGTTCCGTCCTTCATTACAGAATCCAATGTAGTTTTAGAATCTGCTCTCACATTAAGTGTGAAATTAGAACCAAAGTTCTGAGTGTAATTGTGTAATGATCCATTATTAACATCAATATGTAAATATCCACCAGTATCATCTGAATTTACATGAACCTTTTCAAATACCTCCTTTACTGACGCAGTTCCCGTCGATTCAAAGGTATTACTTACAGTTAAAGTTCCATCTACATCAGCTTTAGTAAATGAAGCTCCTTGAAAGGTAGCATCACTATAAAAAGATGCCGGAGCATAAAATGTGGAATCGAAAAATACTTTATTATCCATTATGATAGTGCTTTAATTGCGCTATTTGCGATGTCTGTAACACCAACTAAACCTGGTCCACCTGCTGCCGCAGATGCCATTTCTGCTATAGGAGCAGCCTTGAGACCAGCATATACTTGATTCAAGAAAGACTTTTTATTAGTTTCAGTTGCTATACAATCAGGTCCATAAGAGTGAGGAGCATCAAGATATGCTTCTTTAGCTTTAATATCAACTTTATTACCAGCATCTACTGTAAAATTCTCACCACACTTAAATTTAATATTATTTTTAGCATCGAATATAATATCTTTACCAGAAACTCTAACATCACCATTCTCCAGCGCACTTATGACAATGCTACCCTTCATCCCGGTGATACAGACATCAACACTTCCCCTATTATTTTTTGATCCTGCTACAATTTCGATAGTTCTGTCATTATAAAAATGGTAAATTCCACCTTGACATAATCCCTGTAGTGATACGTCACCATTATCTGTTTTCCCATAAAAATCATACACACCTGCACCATTGAAACCCATCTGTGGGTTTGCGGTTTCAAGTCTAAAATCAGGACTGTATGATTCTACTCTTCTTTTTGAAAACTTATGGGACATGGATACCTCGTTTGTGATATTTATTAGTATCCGCCATATCCGCCACCACCAGAAGATGGGGGAGGAGTTGGTGGTGATGGTGGAGGAGTGGGTGAAGGTGTTGGAGAGGATCCACCTGCTCCACCACTTCCACTTGTCTGTTGTGTGGTGGGAGTTGGTGTTGGAGTTGGAGTTGGTTCTGGATCAGGAGTTGGTGATGGTGATGGTGTAGCAGTTGGTGTATCTACACTATCTGTAGTGGTAACATTTGAAACTGATCCTCCAGTCTCTGTACTATATGATGTTGAACCAAGACTTTCCTCTTTAGTATCATAGATGAATTTGTGTTTTGTAGAAGAATGAATTATACCAACCATTTTTCTACCATTTGATGGGTGTATATGGAATGGACCATAGTATTCTTTACCATCAACATATCCAACAAGAAGCTCATCTGATGAAATACAGTCGACAACTGTCTTGATCTCGCCTTGAGGATCTTTTGGTCTAGGGATAAGACGTGGGCGTAAGATAGCACCAATTCCTTTCTTAGAAGAAATAGAATACTCTATTTCTTCTTCAATGGATGGAATATCAAGATCATCATCAACTCCTTCAATTCCTTCAGTCTTTTTAGGTATCTTAATTAATTTTGTAATTCTACCATCATCATCTGTTTCTATTTCATATTCATTACCATTAGTATCAGTAACTTTATCATCATCAGGATCATATCCACCTCCAGATTTAACGATTATAGGACCATTTTCATCATCAGTAATGTAATCCTCTTCATCATCACCAGGGGTATAATCAGTTCCTGGTGATTCAACATAGATATCAATTATTTCTTGATATGTTGGTGAGTCTGGATTGTAATCAATCACAGCTCTAGCAGCGGCACCATATCCACTTTTACATTCATCAACGATTTCGACAAATGGTGGGAATGTGTATCCTCCGCCGCCATTAACTAGATCAACACCAATTAAACTACCAGTTACACCTCTACCAGCATCTGAAAGTTGAAGGATTGCTTTAGCAACACCACCGACTCCATTGATACCACCACCAAAGATTTTAACTTTTGTTCCGCCACATCCACCAAGTTCTGGTGGACCAGCAAAACATTCTCCAAGAGGACTTTTGAATCCAGGAACAGAGACACTAGGATTAGCAAAATCAAATATACCAAGAGATCCAGTGTCACCAGCGATATCTTGAACTGTATTGATTGCTAATTCTGCTAAATTTTGTGCCTCATTAGCAGTTCTTAAAATGTCTTCTACTGGTACTCCAACTTTATCTGTTGTTCCCTTACCAATCACCCATTCATTAGAGGCAAGATCAAATTCTGGTGCTATTTCATTACATCCAAGTTTATCTGCTAAACCTAAAATTGCATCAGCAGTGCTTCTTAAGAAGTTAAGGGGACTGAATCCCATCAAAATTTTATCCAATCCACCAACTAATGGTTGTAAGAATTTAGTAACTCCCCCAATAATATGATTCATTATTGAACCAATGACTTGGTCTCCAATACATGATACAAAATTATTTACATTTTCAGCAACACTTTGTAGAACACCTTTTATCATATCACCAAGACCATTAATAACATTATTTGCTACACATGGTATGGCATCAGATAACTCCTTTACTGGAGATATAAACAGTGCTTGAGCTATAGTGCCTGCTTTTTCGGCGGCAATAGGATTACCAGTAGCAGCAAGAACTATATTATATGTTTGATCGTATAAAATCTGTAGACCGCCATTCAAGACAGGAATCATGGCTTCAGATAGATTCTTTGTCATATCCTGAACCATTTTGGTGGCACTTTTCTGAATTCCAGCAGTTACGCCATCAATTTCTTCAAAGATTCTTTGTTTTACTCCATCAACGGCACTAGTAATACTGTTTATACCAACATTGATAGCATCAAAACCACCTTGAACACTTGATAATATCTCCTGTATTCTTGATACAAAGTTTTCAGTTTCATTCTTAATTTTCTGAGGAGCACTATCTCTATCTGTAGACGCTATGGTTACTTTTTGACCAATAACGTTCGAAGCAGCATTTACCTTTTTTCTAGGATCATTTTCTGGATTTACTTGCGAATTGATTTTATCAGCAGTTTTCTTATCTACGGCAGGCGGTGATGGTTGACTAGTTGTATTCTGCTCATTAGATTCACTTGACGCGATATAAGAACCATCATTGTTTATTGATCCCGTCCTTCCAGTAAATGGTACAAATGGACTTAAATAATTATCAGATGGAACCTGACTAGTTCTACCAAAAACTCCAACAATTACAGGAACCTGAGCATTATCACCATCTAAGAAGAATCCAAAAACAGTATCACCTGGAGATACTGCTATTGATTTTGCTCTATTAGCTGCTCCCGAACCATCTGTAGTTCCTAAAAGAACAATTGCCCAGGGCAAATCTTTATTTGGAAGATCATTTAGACTATATGGGTGGTACCCCATAATGCGAACTTTTACTCTGTTACCCCATCCTCCGCCATCATTTTGTTGAGCATACTCCTCCTCTTCTGGTGGTATCTGACCAATCCACCAACGAAAACCATCTCTTCCAATAAAATTAGTTTTTAGTAAAGACTCCTCTAACATTATTTTTCTTTATTATTTGGATTGTGCTGTCCGAAAGTATCTCTAACAAGTTTCATTGAGGTCCAAGTTCCCTCAGTGTCAAAATGATGACATAACTCTTTAATCATATATAGACCACTTTGCTCCTGGTCGAACTCAGATACATCACCAGTTGTATTTGTAGGAAATAAACATTCGATTACATTACCTGCTTCTAATTTAGTGTTGCCTGGAACAGTGAGTGTCAGCGTCTGTGTCATCAAACTATTATATCTAAACAGTGCTTGTGATTGATATAATAATGGATCTGCGTTGACTTCAGTTGAAACACCAATCTCTTGTGTTCCTAAATCAATTACTCCAGTAATCAAACGTGTCGGAGTATCCCCTAGGGTTAATTCGGACGTATCACTAATCTTGGGTAGAATTATTTTATCACCCAAATTTCTTGATTTGTCTACGTAATCATCTTGTTTAAAAGTTCCTTTTTCTGGATGTGTAAATGTGCCATTGAGAGGATTAAAAAAACTTCTCATACTAGCATACACACCTAATCTTAAATTTTCAGATAAGTTTTGATTCCTATTGGTAACATAACTTACAATAGTAAAATCTTCAAGGTCTTTGTTAGACGGAACAACTTCTGTTGATATATAAGTTTCAACAGATTCTGCTGAAATAAGTTTATCAATAGATTTGAATTTGTATCCACTTTGAGTTTCAAAAAACAAATATCCAGCAGTTCCATCACCTTCCATTTCTGGCACTGCCTTGGATGCCAACCAAGTCAATACAGTAAATGGTTTTCTCATATTACCAATAAAACCATACTTATTCATTGACTGATCTATCTCAACATTTTTACTTGTCTGTAGATATTTTGTAATTATTTGTTCAGCAGAAGCTGATATTGGTGAAGATGTTGGGAATTTTATTGGAACTCTAGCAGTTTCATTAGTGATTGCTTCTCTAGAGCAGAGATTTAATACAAAGTTTTCGGTTTTACTGTCAGTTATAACGTTTGAAATACTTGAAACATAGAATGACATATCCATTCTATCCTTAATCCTCATCGTTACTCTTTCACCACCTCTCAAGGGCAATCCTTGGTATATTCCTTTACCATTAATAGTATTACCAGTATTTGTTACAAGTATCTTAACGGTGATTGTGGGTGAAAAAATATCTTCAAAATAGTCAATAGATTGAATACCGAGTCTTAGATCAACAGTTGTTGACCCATCGTTAGACTCTATAAGTATTTCTTCATATATTGAAGGATCTGACAGGGACATTATACGTATTCTAACTCTCTAAGAAGTGTCTTTGTGATAAAACTATTTAACGTATTTCCGCTAGGAATAGAAATAGATTCTCCACTACTTGACTGAGTCATTGGTGCGGAAGGAGAGGATCCTGATGGAATTGGAACAGTGATAATAGATCCTTTCTTTTCTGGTGTAACTTCCTGAGCAACCTCTCTTCTACTAGTACCACCTTCAATGTTTAATGATTGTCCACCGCTTCCATTAGACATTTCTGGTGTGGTAGATTTTTTGCCTTCAATCTTTGCCTTTGTTAGACGTATCAGAGAAACATAAGGTGCCGGAACCATATTGCCACCATAATTTGTCGAACCTCTTTCAGAAGAAGCCTCCAAATGAATATGTGGTCCAGTGGAACGACCCGTAGAACCAGTGATCGCAAATGAAGTTCCTGCTGGAATTTTACCTGATGATATAAGTATTCTACTATTATGTGCAAATCTCAGTTGAACACCAAGGGATGGAACCCAAACATCTATAACATTACCATATCCCCCACCACTCTGAGTTCCAACTGCTTCAGCATCAACCGTGAGTGAAATAAACAATCCAGCAGCACAAGCAATATCAATACCTCCATGTGGTTTTGTTCTAAAACTTTCCTGCATACCTTTCGTTGAGGTAATTATTGCTTGAGATTGACCACCAAGTAATTGAGTAACATCATCATTTACTTTGTATCTAGTGCTAGTATCAACACTTCTGGAAATGGTTGGTTGAGTGCTAGCACTTGCTGCTTTTTTGGCAGCAGGCAAAAAGTCTCGATACTTACCAGTGCGATAAACAGTCCAAGCATTAAACCCCTGTTGTTTAAATATTTCATAAGCAGCCTTAGCGTTTGTAACAGGATCAAATAATTTCTTCTTGTTATCTATACCAAATAATTTTAATCTCTCATCCTCATATCTAGGATCCATGTTGATTTGCCACAATCCATAAGAATCCTCTCCAGTATTTCCTTCAGGATTATATCTTGCACCAATATTACCACCAGACTCTGCCAACGCAATTGCAACCATTGTCGGAATATGCTTTTCTGGAATGCCTGCCGTTTTAGCAATTCTTGCGATTTGTTCAGAACTTGCTTTACCACCTGAAGGAATCGGATCTGATCCTTGCTGCCCTTGCCCCTGTTGTCCTTGTTGTCCTTGTCCCTGTTGTCCAGAACTAGGACTCTCAGGATCTTCAACCTCAAATCCCAATATTTTTTTAGCAGTATCACCAAGAATCTTGAATAAATCAAAATTCCTCAATGCTTGTTCAAATCCTAAAAAGTCTCTAGTAACTGCTTGAGCACCAGATTTTGCTTTATTAGATGCTTCTTCAATTTGTTTCTTTTGACCTAAGAAATCAAAACTAAATGCTCTTGTTGCTATATCACTAAGATTGGATGTAAATCCTGTAAAAAAGTTTATTGTTCCTTCAAACCAATTCTTTAATATTCCAGCAGCTTTTTGTATTCTACCAATAAGATCTTGGACTGTATCAATTATAACTGGTAGATTAGTAACAATCCATCCAACCAAAATTGTCCCGATAAAATCCATGATCCTACCAAGGAACCCTTTTGTGCTAGTGCCTATGACTTTAGCGGTTCTTCTAAAAATACCACCTACTCTAGATGCTTCTATTTGATCTTCCTTTTCCCTTCTTCTAACTGCTTCTCTTCTTTTTGAGAATAATTCTCTTCTTTTTATTATTGAGTTTCTTCTCTGTCTATTACTTTCAGTGAATCCACGAATTATTTGAGAGGAAGTGCTATTAGCAGCACGTAAACTCACTCCAAAAGCATTAATAGAATTTTGAATGGTTTCAATAGTGTTACTATTACCAAGAAGAGATTTTTTTATTGCCATCAGACTGATACCACATTGAAGTTAGACTTAGCACCCAAGGTGTACATATTATCATCATTACTAGTTGGGTACATTTTAACGGAAGCAATAGAACCAGAAGCAGCAGGAGTTGCGGCACTTTGTTTTGATTCCCCACTGCCCGTTGCTAATGGAACTACAGTTACTCCAGGTTCTTGTGGTGGTTGAGAAACTCTCTTTGCTACTTCTTGACTTTTTGAACTAGACTGTAGCATAGATGGTGGAAGTTTTCCGTATTTGCCAATATATTTTTCTTGCGCAATATATTCTGTGGTTTCAGGATCAAGAACCTTCTTGCCAATTTGTCCTTCAGAACCTACTGGTTTATTCAAATCAACTTCCCCACTGCCAAAATCAGCGGTCATTTTTACTAAACCAGATTCTGCTTCTTTAGTTGGACCTGGTGGTTCTGGTCCTTCGGATTTATCATCCTTTGGAAGCATACTACTCATAATATTAGTAGCGATATTAGCTGAAAGATCTGCAGAATTTTGAAGGGATTGTATTGACGATGAAGGTCCACCTTTTCCTTCTAAATTTGCTGATTGATCTCCGTTTTCTGTATTTGATGATGTTTCAGGAGGATTTTCTTCACCAGGATCTAAAAATAAATCCATAAAATCCCACCATTGATTGGTGCTTTTTCCCTCCATTTCTGGATTTGAATTAGATACAGGTTCAGGGTCAGTATTTACTTCATTAGTGGGTTCTGGATTATTATTTGGACTTGGTGCTGGAGTTGGAGTTGGATCATCATCACTTTTTAATTTTCCAGCATCTGGGAATGGTGGTTCTCTACCAATAAATGAAGCGATACCATTAGCAGCAATCTTTAGAGCATCAGATACAAACGCTAATAATTGTCTGCCAGGTTTTGTAAATAAACCAACTGCCGCTATTGCTAATAATTTAACACCAAGCAGGGAGAATGTTCCAAGTATGGCACCAATTCCTAACTTAACTGCTGCCATAGTTCCACCTATAATAACAAGATTTTTCAATACATTATTTTTAATTTCTTCAAGTTTTTCTTTATTATTACTACTCAAAGCTTGTAAAGTTTGAATACCTTGATTCAATAACCATCCACCAAAAATGGAGACAAAGAAATTCCGAAGTCTTCCCAAAGTGAATTGTGCCTTTGTAGCAAGTCTTTGTGCGGGTTCTAGTGCTGCTGCTTGTATCTTCTTTTCAATCGTGCTTTCTTTTCCTTCTCTTAATTTTTGCTCAGCTAATCTTCTTTCTAAATCAATTTCTTGTTGTTCTTTCTGTCTCTGAAGTGTTTGTGATACCTGAAGATTTCTAGCAATAACTGACAGAGATCCTGCTAATGACTGCATTTGAGCAGTCATACCTTGAATTTGATTTGCTACAATACCAAGTTGTAATGAATTCTTTGTTATTAACGTGTTCGTCTCAGCAGCATCTACCGCCATAGGAGCGACTGCTCTGCCCGTGTAAGCGGAGGCAGAAATCCTAGGTCCTCTACCAAATATTGGAGAAATCTCAACCATTCTGCTGTTGTGCCTTTAAGTTTTCTTCTTCAATGTATTGTTGGAGGAAAGCAAGATATATTTCTTTCTCCCAAGGTATCATATTTTCTAGTTCTGTCAAACTGTATTTATGATGCTGCATCAAAGCAAAGTTAATTCTAAAGTATGACTCAAGATCTGTATGAGCCATACCTACCCGAAAAAACTTGCTAACCCCTCCAAAATAATCTCATTATCAACACCAGTATTTGGATTTGTTACAACTAACTTATGAGAAAGTTTGGGCATAGTAGAGAAGAAAGTTTCAACTTCTTTAAATTGTTTAGAATTTAATTGCTCAACAAATTCTTTAAGTTCTTTCTCAGTACAGTCTGCTGAAGACCAAGATTCTTCTTCACTATAAATCTGTTCAATACATGACGTAATAATATCAAAGGTATTATCAAGATTTACATCACTAACAACGAAGTTATTTTGAATAAATTCATTCATAGAGGGATATCTCATTCTCAGAGTCAAACTATCATCTAGTTTTATATCTCTGGAATGTTCTTCATTATATTGAACTTGTATTGAATCTAAATCGATTACTGTTGGAACTTTTGTAGTGCCATCATCTGGACATGTAATTAGAACTTCTACTTCTTCCCCGACAGATTTACCACGAATATTTAAGAAAAGATATTCAATATCGAATGTAGATAATTCTTCTACTTTAACTCCTCTAGTAATGATGCAGTTTTTGATTACATCTTTTACAGCACTGGCGATCTGCTTCGTATCCTCACTTTCCATAGCAAGAATTAGAACTTTCTCTTCCTTTACCAAGAATGGTCTATACTTAATTTTTTTCTTGGTAGAAGGAATCACCAACTCATAAGTTGGTGTAGCAATTTTTGGTAAAGGCATAATATCCTAAACAATTCAGTAAAATTATTTAGTGGTGTTAGTTGAACCATCACCACTACTACTTACAAAGTTAGAATTGTATAATTGAGTTGATGATAAAATTGTTGTTCCCGCATCAAACAAATCATTATTAAATGCTTTTGATGCTGCTGAAGGATTGAGAAGTGTTCCAAAAGGACTACCAGTGCTAAAAAGAGCACCTGAACTTAATCCAGATAAAAGAGAAGGAGCAAAATCTGATTCTGCTCTTTCCTCCTTATTTCCTTCAGTTCTAAACAATTCGTTTATTGATCGTGATTGACCAGAGTAATATCTATCGTAATGAAAGGATGCTGTTGCTTTTAATATTGTTGATCCTTCATATGATACTGGAGTAGAATTTAATGATATTGGAAAAAGACCAAAAAATCTATATTCAATGTATCTTTTGTAATCTCTCTCAAATTTTATAATTCTCGTTTCATCACACTTATATTCACTTGGATATCTCATTTTATAATAATACCCTTTACGAAGCGGAGATACACCATTAGCAGAAGTTTCTGTACCACTACTAATAAACTCCATCCAGTGTTCTAGGAACTTAAGAGATCTATACGCAGTATCAACATAAAAATCTAAATCAATTTGAACAAAGGTTCTTGTATGAGCAAATTTTTCTGCCACCCCTTGATAGTTACCAATGACATCTGCGGTAGCAAATCCACTTCCAGGTAAGGATGCTCTACAACATAATAGTGATAGATTATCATTAATAAATCTATAGTCCATTCCTCTATCACTCAAGTGCTTTCTTAAATTTGAAGCGAGACCGCCAAATTCAAATACAAAGTGTGAACTCTGAGCAACTTGAGATAAAACTGGTGATATTTGCGATATTTTCTTAGGGAATGGTCTAGGCACTCTAAATACCAATAGGTGATTGTTTAGTTATTTAGATGTCATATAAGGGAAAATACAAACCATC